>JAANMW010000293.1_pt1 | contig 57599 bp, 46 predicted proteins | sample 7279671 | NCBI WGS metagenome assembly JAANMW01 (sample SAMN14094541, study PRJNA606508) | bioreactor metagenome | isolation source: A lab-scale SPAN reactor treating ammonium-rich wastewater day 247 | place: Ireland: Galway | collected 2017-09-19 | reverse complement strand
ATATGCGCGTGGATCAAGGCTTGGTTGGCTGTGCAGATGGTGTGGGGGTTATGGTTGATATTGTGGCAAAAGCAGACCTTCTCGGCAGGCCCTTCCTCCTCCTCGGCAGGGACGTCCTCGAGGACCTCATCGGAGACCGGAGGGATTTCGCTATAGCGTGCCTCCGCCTCGATCGATTGGAAGAAAAGGCCCATCGCCAGGGCCGCCATGAAAAGATAGTTACGCTTGTTCATCCTACACTCCCCTAAAAGAGACGGTTGTGGTTTCAGTGACGCCCCTTCCTCCATTCCGCTTGGTGGCGAAAGCAAAGCGCGTGCCAAGGTCCGTGGGAGGCGGCTGGTGCGCGGGCTCCGAAAATTTTCCAAAAAAGTTGCGTGGCCGCGGGGGTCTTTTTTGGAGAGAGAGGCGGGGGCGGCGGGACGCGGGCCAAAAACGCGCGCCGGCGGGGAGGGAAAAAACGATCGCCAAGAAAAATTTATTTTCGCGCGGGCTTCGCGGGGGCGGGAGAAAAAAATTTTTCAGTGACTCTCGCGAAGGGAGAAAAGGAATAATTCTGTGCAGAAGGCGGGGCCGCGATTGGGAATGGAGGCCACGCGCGCGTCGGACACGGGCCTAGGAGTGAGGATGGTAGTCTCCAAGCCACGTTGGATTTTGTACAAGGGCTGGCGCCGCGGGAGGCGCGATCAGCGCGCGAAGGGCCCGCCGAAGGCGCCGATGTCGTTGCGCGTCCCGTCGGGGTTGTTGAAGCTGGGGCTGGGATCGCCGGCCTGGATGGCGGGCGAGCCGGGTTGCGGGAAGAAATCGCCGCCCGTCGGGTCGAAGAACAGCGGGTCGGCCGAGAAGTTGTTGGAGATGAGGTCCGAGCCGTCCAGGTTGTTGGCCTCCGCGGCCGTCAGGTCCAGGCCGTTGAGATAGAAGTCGGAGGCGGAGTTGCCGAAGCAGATGTTGTATTGGATCTGCGCGGCGGTGACGGGGTCGGTGTCGGCGAAACCGGCGCCCTCGCCGGCGAAGCCGTTTTGGTAGAAGATGTTGTTCTCGTAAACGCCGTCGGCGCCGAAGTTGAGCCGGACCCCGTCGGAGTCTCCGAAGGCCACGACGTTGTTGTTGAAGGTGACGGTGGAGTCGTCGTTCTCGACCTGGGCCGGACCGTCGTTGCCGGTGTCGCTGCTGCTGGCGTTGCCGTAGACGATGAGGTTGTTGAGGATGAGGCCGTCGGAGTTTTTCAGGTAGATGCCGGTGCCGGCCTCGCTGGCCCGATTGCCGACGACGATCAGGTTGCTCAGGATGCCGCTGGAGTTTTCGGCGTAGATGCCGCCGCCCAAGTCGCTGTTGCCGTTGGTGATCGTCAGGTTGGAGATGACGCCGCTGTTGTAGTTGAAGAGGTTGAGGGCTTGGTCGTAGCCCTCGGCGTCGATGATGGTGTTTTCGGGGTCCTCGCCCTTCAGGCTGACGCCGTTTTTCAGAAAGATCGGGAAGTACTCGCCGTTGGTCGAGGGGGAGTAGGTACCCCGCTTGAGGAAGATGGTGTCGCCCGGCTGGGCCAGGTCGATGGCGGCCTGGATGGTGTAAATGTCGTCGTAATCGTCGCAGTAATAGTACCCGTAATAGGGGTCGTAGCACTCGTCGATGAAGAGGGTTTCGCAGGCGGTGAGGCCCGCGACGGAGGGGAAAACCGCGAGTAAATTCCAAATTTTAGATAATTTCATGACCTTGGCCTTCGTTGGGGAGCTGGAGCGCTCGACGGCCCCCCAAAGCCCTATGAGTGGGCGAACTTAAAGAAAGGTTAAGGGATCGCGGAAAAAAAGGGAAGGGCGGAGGCCGGGATCCTTTGATTTTCGGAAGCGAGGCTCTTATGCTTTCGGCTCACCCAGAGCAAGGAGTCCCGCATGCCGAATACGATCCGTTTGCACCGCGTCTTTCGGGCCCCGCCCGAGCGCGTCTACCGCGCCTTCCTGGACCCCGCCGCCCTGGCCAAGTGGCTGCCGCCCAACGGCTTCACTGCCCAAGTCCATCGCCTCGATGCCAATGTTGGCGGCAGCTACCAGATGTCGTTCACGAATTTCTCTAACGGACAGAGCCACTCCTTCGGCGGCGAGTACCTCGAGCTGGTGCCCCACGAGCGCTTGCGCTATACCGACCGATTCGACGACCCGAATCTGCCCGGCCTGATGGAGACGATCGTCACCTTGAAGCCGGTGTCCTGCGGGACGGAGCTGCAGGTCGTGCAAGAGGGCGTGCCGGACGTCATCCCGGCCGAGGCCTGCTATGTGGGGTGGCAGGAGTGCCTGGTGCTGCTGGGGAAATTGGTCGAGGCGGAGGTGACTGAGAAATAAATAAATTACTTCCTAGAAGATCCGGCGGGACAAAGATTTATTAAGGTTAAATGTATTTGTCCCGAGGGTAATCTTGTCGGAGTATAAATTAAAACTTAATTCTTCAGAAGAAAAGACCAGTGAGACTTTCTTTAAAACCTTAAGGGTATTTCTATTAGTGCTTAAATTATTTCTACGAATGTATGTGGAAGATCTTTTATATTTCATGATGCCTATCTCCTTCACTCTTCAAAAAAAAATCTACCTGCCTCCACACTTCAGAAGAGGCAGGTAGATTAGTGTTAGCTCAACACCGTTCCAATTTTTACGAGCACCCCATCGAATTCCCGCAATTCAGGCACTTGTAGCAAGCCCCGTTGCGCACCGTGATGTGGCCGCATTGGTCGCAGAAGGGGGCGTCGCCCATCATCGTGGAGAGGTGGTCGCTTAAGGTGTTCTCGGCCTTGCCCTCGACGGGTTCGGCGCGCTCGCCCTGGATCACCGCCAGCTGCGGCGGCGAGGAGGGCTTGGCGGCCGGCGTTGCGCCGGGGGTCTTCTCGGTCTGCGACTTGACGCTGGCCAGATCCAAGAGCTGCTGCTCGTTGGGCTTCACCTGCACCAGGTCGGTGCGGCCCATGTACTCCAGGCCCAAGAGGCGGAAGATGAAGTCGATGATCGAGGTCGCGAACTTGATGTTCGGGTGGTCGACCGGCCCCTGCGGCTCGAAGCGGGTGAAGGTGAAGACGTCGACGAACTCCTTCAGCGGCACGCCGTACTGCAGGCCCAGCGAGACCGCGATCGCGAAGCAGTTCATCATGCTGCGGAAGGCGGCGCCTTCCTTGTGCATGTCGATGAAGATCTCGCCCAAGGTGCCGTCCTCGTACTCGCCGGTGCGCAGGTAGACCTTGTTGCCGCCGACCCGCGCCTCTTGCGTGACCCCGCGGCGCTTGCGCGGCATGCGGCGGCGCTGCAGGGCCGGCGCGGCGGCGACCGCCGAGGTCTCCTCCTTCGCCTCTTCCTTCTTGTCGCTCTTGGTGGAGAGCGGCTGGCTCAACTTGCAGCCGTCGCGGTACAGGGCCACCGCCTTGAGGCCGAGCTTCCAGCCCTCCATGTAGATTTCTTCGATATCCTCGACGCTCGCCTCTTCCGGCAGGTTGACCGTCTTGCTGATCGCGCCCGAGAGGAAGGGCTGGGTGGCCGCCATCATCCGGACGTGGCTCATCGGGGCCAGGAAGCGCTTGCCGTATTGGCCGCACTTGTTGGCACAGTCGAAGATCGGCAGGTGGTCGGGGTTTAAGTGCGGCGCGCCCTCGATCGTCATGCGGCCGCAGATCACGTCGTTGGCCTCCTGCACCTGCGTCGAGGTGAAGCCCAGCGCGGAGAGCAGGTTGAAGGAGGGTTCCTTGAACTTCTCCTTCTTGAAGCCCAGGCGCTGCAGGGTCTCGTCGCCGATGTTCCAGGCGCTGAAGGCCTGGGAGATGTCGAAGACGCCTTCCAGCGTCCCCTCGATCTTCTCGATCTCGCTCTCGGTGAAGCCCTTGGCGTGCAGGCTGTCGCGGTTGACGTGCGGCGCGCCGTGCAGGCTGGAGGTGCCGCGCACGTAGGTGACGATGTCGGCGATCTCGCGGGCCGAGTAGCCCAGTTTCTTGAGCGCGGCGGGCACCGACTGGTTGATGATCTTGAAGTAGCCGCCGCCGGCCAGCTTCTTGAACTTCACCAGGGCGAAGTCGGGCTCGATGCCGGTGGTGTCGCAGTCCATCAAGAGGCCGATGGTGCCGGTGGGCGCCAGGACCGTCGCCTGGGCGTTGCGGTAGCCGTGCTGCTCGCCCAGCTTGAGGGCGTCGTCCCAGTCTTCCTGGGCGGCCTTCAACAGCTCGGCGGGGCAGGCGGCGGCGTCGATCTTGTAGGCGGCGTCCCGGTGCATGCCGATGACCTCGAGCATGGGCTCGCGGTTCATCTCGAAGCCGGGGAAGGGGGCCTTGGCGGCCGCGATCTCGGCGGAGGTCGCGTAGCCGTGGCCGCAGAGGATGGCGGTGAGCGCCGCGGCGGTCTGCCGGCCCTCTTCGGAATCGTAGGGGATGCCCTGGATCATCAGGGCCGAGCCCAGGTTGGCGTAGCCCAGGCCCAGCGGGCGGAAGTCGTGGCTGTTCTGCGCGATGCGCTCGGTCGGGTAGGAGCTGAAATCGACCAGGATCTCCTGCGCCAGGATCAGGGTGCGGATCGCGTGACGGTAGCCCTCGACGTCCCAGCTGCCGTCCTCGTTCAAGTACTTGGTCAGGTTGATCGAGGAGAGGTTGCAGGCCGTGTCGTCCAAGAACATGTACTCGGAGCAGGGATTGCTGGCGTTGATGCGGCCGGTGTTCTTGCAGGTGTGCCACCGGTTGATCGTGCTGTCGTACTGCACGCCGGGGTCGGCGCAGGCCCAGGCGGCGAAGGCGATCTGCTTGAAGAGGTCGCGGGCCTGCAGCACGTCGACCACCGCGCCGGTGGTGCGCATGTAGGTCTTCCACTCCTTGTCCTCGGTCACGGCGTTCATGAACTCGTCGGTGACGCGCACCGAGTTGTTGGAATTTTGCCCGCCGACCGTGCGGTAGGCGTCGCCGTTGAAGTCGCTGGAGTAGCCGGCGGCGATCAGGGCCGCCACCTTGCGCTCTTCCCGGACCTTCCAGTTGATGAAGTCGACGATCTCGGGGTGGTCCATGTCGAGGCAGACCATCTTGGCCGCGCGCCGCGTGGTGCCGCCGCTCTTGGTGGCGCCGGCGCCGCGGTCCAACACCTCGAGGAAGCTCATCAGGCCCGAGGAGGTGCCGCCGCCGCTGAGTTTTTCTTGGTGGCCGCGGATCTTGGAGAAGTTGGAGCCCGTGCCCGAGCCGTACTTGAAGAGGCGCGCCTCGTTTTTGGCCAGGTCGAAGATGCTCATCAGGTCGTCGTCGACCGCCTGGATGAAGCAGGCCGAGCATTGCGGGTGCTCGTAGGAGTTGACGGTGGTGCCGATGCTGCCGTCCTTCGGGTTCCAGAAGTAGTTACCGCCCGAGCCCTCGATGCCGTATTCTTGGTAGAGGCCGCAGTTGAACCACACCGGCGAGTTGAAGGCCCCGCGCTGGGTGATGAGGAGATATTTCAGCTCGTCCTCGAAGGCCTGCGCGTCCTCCGGGCTCGCGAAGTAGCCGCCCAGGGTTTCGCCCGCGACGCGGATGCTGTGCGCGATGCGGTGCACGACCTGCTTGGCCGAGGTCTCGCGGCCTGTCTTGGGCACGCCCGCCTTGCGGAAGTACTTCGAGACGATGATGTCGGTGGCCAACTGGCTCCAGCCCTTGGGGATCTCCGCGTTGTCCATCTTGAAGACCACCGAGCCGTCGGGATTGGTGATGACCGAGGTGCGGTACTCGTAGGAGAGGGACTCCAGCGGGTCCTTGCCGGCCTCGGTGTGGCGGCGGTTGATCTTCAGTCCCTTGCCCTTGCCGGTGGTAGCGGCGCGGCGATTGGAGCGGACGGACGGTAGGGCCTTCACGGTCATGGGGATCCTCCTCGAGATGATGAAGTGACGCGGGGCGGCAAGACGCCATAAACCCCTAAAATTCAACAATTTTTAGTTTTTTGATTATAGAACCTGGGAAGAAAAACCACAATATCTTGTGTGTTTTCCGTCTTGTCATAACTAGATGCTGTGGTCAACGGAAAATCTCTCGGCGCCGGTAAAAAGTCGGGAAAATGAAGCCAGGCGCGGTTTTCGCGAAGGGGATTTTCTTGGGCGCCGGCCGGATTGTTTGCTTTGCGGAAGCGTTCCCGGACGTTAAGAATAGCCGGAGGAGTTTCGCATGCCGCCAGCGGCCTTGGCCTTTCCGCAAATCGACCCCTTTCTGTTCCGTCTCGGCCCCGTGGGCCTGAGCTGGTACGCCTTCATGTACCTGCTGGGCTTCACCTGCGCCTATTTTCTGCTGCGCTACCGCTACCGGCGGGGCCTGTTCCGCCTGCCGCAGGCGGGCGACGTCTCGCTGCTGGTCACTTATTGCTTCTACGGCCTCATCCTCGGGGCGCGCGTGGGCTATGTGGTGTTTTACAACCCGCAATTCTACCTCGAGCATCCCTGGGAGATCCCGGCGATCTGGCACGGAGGGATGAGCTTCCACGGCGGCCTGGCCGGGACGATCTTGGCGATGTATCTCTTCGCGCGGCGGGTGCAGCTGCCCTTCTATCACGTCGCCGACAATGTCGGGCTCTGCGCGCCGATCGGCTTGGGCTTCGGGCGCATCGGCAACTTCATCAACGGCGAGCTCTACGGCCGCGTCAGCGACGCGCCCTGGGCGATGGTCTTTCCCGGCGGGGGGCCGAGGCCGCGGCACCCTTCGCAGCTCTACGAGGCCTTTCTCGAGGGGCCGATCCTATGGCTGATCCTCTACGCGACCTCGCGCCTGCAGAAGAAGGACGGCTACGTCTCCTGCATGCTGCTGGTCGGCTACGGGATCCTGCGCTTCATCGTCGAATTTTTCCGCGAGCCCGACCCCCAGCTGGGGACGGTCCTGGGCCCGCTCTCGATGGGGCAGCTGCTCTGCCTGGCGATGATCCTGGCCGGTTTTGTCTTGATGGTCCTACTGCCCGCGCCGCGGCCGGGAGTCCCGAACGCGGCGCGGTAAAAAACGGAGGTGCCGATGAAACTGCAAATTTCTCGCTGCCTGCTCTTGTTCGGTTTCTTATTCGTGGCCCCGCCGGGTTTCGCCGAGGAAGCCCTCCGCGCGTTTTGGGCCTTGGATTACGGCGACGGCAGCGCCAACCAATACCATTTCGAGCAGAGGTCGAAGGATGCGGCCGTGAGCTTCCGCTACGTCCCCGTCCGCCCCGAAGAGAGCTCCACGGGGATGTACAGCGGTGGTGAGCCGCGGCAGGGTCGGCTGACGGCCAAACAGGTCCGCGAGCTCAAGCGGCGCTTGGCCGAGCTGGAATCCGATGCCGCGCTGCGCGTCGAGGAACGCGGCAAGGGCACGGGGGCCTTCACCGTCCAGACCCCCGAGGGGACGCGGAGCTTTCTGATTCGGATGGGCCCCGAGATCCGCCGCTTCGACGAATTTTTGAAAAAGCTGGGGTCCTAAGCCGGGCCGGCCCCCCTCGCTCAGCCGGCGGGCGGGCGATCCAGCAGCTTGACCGCGAGGTAGAGCAAGGCGGTGACCGTGATCGCCGCCCCCACGGCCAGCCCCCATATCGCCGAGCTCAAGGGAAGCGCCAGCAGGCAGGCGTCTTGCGGGTCGTCGGGGTTGTAGCGAACCGCCGGCGGATCCGGCAATCGGTCCAGCAGGGCCTGGCGGTTTTTCCGGCTGCTCGTGACCCAACCCACGCGATAGAGGCGGTCGCAAACGTAATCGCGCCCTTTCACTTGGTAGCGGTATTTCACCAGGGCCTCGTATCGAAAGGCCGGCGCCGCGGTGCGCCCCGCGCGGCCGTCCGGGGAGCGTTCCACCTTGCGCTCCAGAAATTCGCCCCTCGTCGTCGGCCAGCCGCGCACGGTTCCGCGCTGCCAAAGGACGTAGGCGCTGTAGATCAGCGCGGCGACGCCGAAGGCCAAGTAGAGCAGGGCGTAGAGCATGGGGCCGGGATATCACGAAGCGCCCAAGTTCGCCACGAGGGCCTCGCGCGCCCGGATACGGCGTGCAAGGTCAAGAGCGCCGGCCGAGGCCGATGGCTCGGGCCGGAAATCGAGGGGCTAGGGTTTTTTGGCGGGAGGCTCGGGGCAGGGGTAGCTTTCCGAGTCGGTGAAGCAAAGCGCGCCCTTCGCGTCGTAACGCAGCGGGATGCCCTGGCGCTCCAAGGTACGGTTGGCGCCTTCCCATTCTTCCAGCTTTCGTTTTTGCAGGACCCATCGCCGGATGTTGAGGCCGAGTTTTTCGTTGGAAGCCGCCTCGGCGAGCACCGCGTAAGCTGCCTCGCGTTTGTCGCCTTGCAGCGAGGGATCGAGTTGGGTGAGGAAGACGTCGAGGTCGAGGGCCGGTTCGACGCCGGGCAGGGTGTTGGGCAGCTTGGCCGCGCCGTCGCCGCGTTTTTGGTATTCGCGGTAGAGATTGCGCGCCCCGTAGGTCTCGGACACGATCTGTCGGGCCTCGCGGGTTTTGGGAAAGAGCTTCAGCGCGTATTGCGGCATTCCGCGCTGGGTCATGTCGTGGACGTTGAAATGATGCAGCGGGGTCTTCACCAGCGCCAAGTCGCCCACGCCGATGGTGCCGACTTTGAGGCCCGTCTTTGCGCTCCACCAAAGCCCGCGACCGAACACTTGGCCGCTGCGCAGGGCCTGCCGCGCGAAACCGAGCTTGGGTTTGGTGAGGGCGGCTTTTGCCGTGGTTACGGCCGTCTCGAAGGCCTCCGTGGCCTGCGCCGCCTCGGCGCCTTCCGCCGCGGCGAGGACCGGCTTGGGACCCGGCCGTCCCCAATAGAGCTTCCGGTTGGCGAGCAGGAGGGCGAAGCTGTTCTGCAGGGTGGAAGAGGTCAGCTCGCCGCCGAACTCGCGCCAGGAGCCGGGCATGATTTTTCCGTCGAAGCCCGTGAGGCCCTTCAAGACCTTCGTCGATCCCCAATGCATGACGCCGCCGGCCAGGAGCGTCATCGGGACGCGCGCGATGCCGCGGCGCTTGGCCAGCCAGGCCACGGTGGAGAGCCGCCGGGTGAGGGCGACGCTGGGCGCGAGGGCGAGCAGGTCGATCGCGATCGAGCTCCCGCCGTGGTCGAACATGTCGCTTAAGACGTATTCGGTCGAGAGGCGCTTACCCTCGAGATAGGTGCTCAATTGCTTCGCGCGTTGTTCGGTCTTCGGATATTCGGCGGCGATCTGGGCGAGGGCCCAGGAGGTCCCGAAATGCTTGCGATCGCGGTGGAGCTCGGCCAGGCGCAGCAGTTGGTCGGCTAGCAGGCCGGGGTCGGTCTCTTGGAAGGCGGCGGCCAGCTCGGCGAGCGGGGTCTTCTGGATTTGGGCGAAGCAATCCCAGACCTTCCGCACCTCGGGGTCGAAGCCCTCTTTCGCGGCGGCGACGGCCTTGTCGAGATCGGTCCCTGCGTCCAGGATCAGGCGGGACTCGATCGCCTCGATGGCCTGCGTCAGTTTAGCGGCCTGGGCGTCGGAGAAGGAACAGGGTCCGGCGGCATCCTTCCCCAAGGCCTTGAGGACGAAGGCCAGCTGGCGTGCGTGGAAGACGGCCTCATGGTTTTGGATTTGGCCCAGGACGTCCTTGGCGAGAGGGTTGTCGGCGATGGGCTTGAGCTCGAGTTTGGCGGTGTCGAGGTGGCGGTCTTGGTAGAGACGCAGGCCGCGGGTAAGCTTCAGGCGCTTTTCATCGACCCCCATCAGCTTCAAGGGGTCGGTCGCATTCGGGTTTTGCAGGAATTTCGTGTCGGGCGGCGCCCCGGGACTTGAGGGCGGCACGGGCGACTTCGGCTCCGCGGGCTTCGCGGGCGGGACGCCGGGCTGGAGATGTTGGGCGGGTCGAGTTGCGGACGAGGCATCCCCGACCCCTGGTGGTGCCCCCATGGGTGAAAATCCTTATAAAGGCGGAATTAAGGGAGTATTTCTCCGCTCCCCAGGCAGCCCCCGACGCCCTTCGGCCTCGAGGTCCCCCTAATTTTTGGAATCGGCAAGGATCCCGCTTTGTTGCGGGTCATCGCATGACGTGCGGCGTCGTAATAGAGATCGCGAGCGGTAGGCGTCAAGCGGTCAATCTTTTCGGGGATAAAATAAAAAGCCCCCCGGCCGGCTCGGCCGAGGGGCGAGGAATAGGCTCCCCCCTATTTCCTAGGCCCGCTTGCGGCGCCAGGCGGCCAAGCCCGCCGCTGCGAAGAGGAATCCCAGGCCGCTAGCCGAGGGAAAACTTGAAGTCCCGGCGCCGAGCGAGCAACCGCCCCCGTCGGGATTGAGCGGGGAATTGGTGCTGGTGGCGCCGCCCTGCAAGACCGGCAGCGGGAAGCACTGCGAAGAGCACATGTCGTCGTCCTTCAGGTTGCCGTCATCGCACTGCTCGCCGGCCTCGACGATGCCGTTGCCGCAGATCGAGCCGGGCGGGTTGGTCGAGGGATTTCCGCCCGGCCCCTCCGCTTGGCAGGAGGCGTTGCAGCCGTCGCCGTTGTTCAAGTTGCCGTCGTCGCAGGCCTCGACGCCGACGCGCAGGAAGCCGTCGCCGCAGGCCGCGTTCTGGCAGGTGCCCGAATTGCCGCTGGGGCAGGCGTCGCTGGTGTTGCTGTTGTCGTCGTCGCAGGCCTCGCCGGGGTCCAGGTTGCCGTCGCCGCAGCTGTCGAAGCTCGTGCAGTTGTTGACGCAGGCGGCGCCGCTGATCGCGGTGTCGCAGACCTCGACGCCCTGGCGGACGAAGCCGTCGCCGCAGAAGGCGAGCTGGCAGCTGCCGGAGGGTCCGCTGGGGCAGGCGTCGTTGACGGCGCTGTTGCCGTCGTCGCAGCCTTCGACGCCCTGGCGGATGAAGCCGTCACCGCAGAAGGCCGGCCGGCAGGTCCCGGCGGGTCCGCTGGGACAGGCGTCGGTCAGGTCGTTGTTGCCGTCGTCGCATTGCTCGGTGCCGCCCTGTTCGTTCCAAAGGAAGCCGTCGCCGCAGCGCGCGGGCTGGCAGGCGCAGCAGGCGTCGTTCTGGTTGGCGTTGCCGTCGTCGCAGGCCTCGGTGCCGCCGTCGGTGTCCCAGACGATCCCGTCGCCGCAGGTCGCGTCTTGGCAGGTGCCCGAAGGTCCGCTGGGACAGCTGTCGTTGAGCGCCGCGTTGCCGTCGTCGCATTGTTCGGTGCCGCCTTCCTGGTTCCACTCGAAGCCGTCGCCGCAAGTGGCGGGTTGGCAATTGCCGGTGGGGCCGCTGGGGCAGGCGTCATTAATGTTGGTGTCCGCGTCGTCGCAGTTCTCGCCGAAGTTGGTCAGGCCGTTGCCGCAGAAGGCGATGTTGTCCTCGTAGAAGGACTCGCAGTCCTGGGTCGCCTGGGCGCAGTCGGCGAGGCCCTCCTCCGCGTCGTTCCCTTGGCCCAGGGTGTAGCAGAAGACCGCCCCGCGCCCCTCGCCGGGCGGGATGCTACCCAGGTTGGCGGCGATGGTGACGGCGAAGTCCTGGTTGGGAATGCCCCCGGTCAGGTCGCCGGCTTCCCCGAGGGCTCCGTTGAAGAAGGCGATGCGCTCGGCGTCGGCGTCCTCGAGGATCTGGCAGGAGCCGAAGGCGCCGCTGCAGCTCTCCAGGCGGTGCTGGGCCAGGGCGCCGCGCATTAGACCGACGCCGACGGTGGTGTTGGTCGGGTCGAGCGGCGGGGCCTCCTGCTGGAAGACCATCGGGATTCCCGTACTGTCGTCGAAGCCGACGCGGGCGTCGGCGGATTTGAGGTCGACGTCGAAGTCGTTGGAAAGGCCGATGCGCGCCGTGACCGCGCCGGTGCTGTTGTTGACCACGCGGTATTCCACGATCACGAAGCGGTCGCCGGGGGCGTCGGAGGTGTAGGTCACCTGCTGGACGGTCAGGCCCGTGTCGCCGCCCACGAAGGAGACGGGGGTCAGGGGGGAGTCGTCCGCCAGGCCGATTTCGCCGTCGGCGCTGCTGAGCGGCAGGGCCGAGAGCTCGAAGAGTTGGATCCCGCTCCCGCCGCCGAAATCTTGCTCGGCGTAGCCGTTGTCCACGCGCTGGGCGATGCCGTCGTTGGCGTAGACAAAGAGGGTGCCGATCGCGGATTGATCGACGTCACCCAGGTTGAGGTAATACGAGAGGTCGTTGCCGCCGTTATTGACGGAGCCTCCCGCGTCGTCGGTGTAGAAGCTGTTGGTGGGATCGCCGGCGAAGGTGTGCCGGATGTCTCCGGCGCGGGCGACCGGCGCGGCGGCGCCGGCCATGGCCAGGCAGGACAAGGCAAGCCAAGTGCGTTTCATGCGAATACTCCTCTTAAAGGGACGTCGTTAAGGTACAAGACCCCCAAGCAAAGCCCTTCGCACTGGATTAGGATGCGTGGATGGAAGACTGGGAAGGATTCCTTTGTAGCAACGGCCGTTCGGATTTGTAAAGGAAAAGAGCGGGTTCCGCGCCGAAAAAAGCAAGGGCGGGTGAAGATATCATCCGCCCAATTGGGTGTTGGTGGTAAAACTTAAGGCTTGGGACGGTAGGCAGTGCCGAAGACGTAGTCCCAGATCGGCGTCGTCACCCCGAATGTCCCGTTGGGATCCTTGTAGTGGTGCAGGAGGTGGTAGCGCTTGAGGTAGCGGAAGAAGGCGTTCTTCGGCTGGTACTGGTGGGCCCCGTAATGCGCCCATTCGTATAAGACGTAACCGAGAAACACGCCCGCCACCACCAGCATGGCCAAGGCGACGCTCCAGGTGAAGGCCAGTGCCAACAGGAAGATAATCGGAGAAAATCCCAAGCTCACGAGGGGCGGCGCGATGACCAGCTCCCGGATGTCCATGTCCCGGTGGTGGGCCATGTGCAGCCCCGAGGCCATCGTGCGCCAGGGCTCCTTCACCTTGACCAGGTGGAAGACGAAGCGGTGCAGGAAGTACTCGATGAAGGTCCAATAGAGCAGCCCGGCGGCCAAGGCCAAGGCGACCGCCAAGGGCGAACGGGGCTGCCATTCCAGGGAGATCCCGACCAATAGCAGGGCGATGGGCGTGAACAGCCAAGTCGGCCCAAGCGGGTGGGAAAAGCGGAAAAATAACCGTTGCTTCCAGTCGAGAGCGGGTTTTAATGACTGTTCCATAGCGAGCTTCATGGTTACCCCCATATCTAAGTAACCAATCGGTTACCATTCTTATTTGTTGCGGAAAATTTGTCAATCGGAGATTCGGCGGTGAAGAAAAATAAAAAGGGCGAAGGCAGGGCGGGTGCGGGGAAGACGAAGGAGCCGCGCCTCAAGCGCGACCCGGTGAAGACGCGCGAAACCATCCTGGCCTGCGCGACCAAGGCCTTCGCCCGGGCGGGTTTTCTCGGCACCAGCTTGAGCGAGATCCTCGAGAAGGCCAAGGTCAACAAGCGGATGATCTATCATTACTTCGGGGCCAAGGAGGGTCTGTACCGCGCGGTGCACATCCAGCAGTGGCAGGCCTTGGAGGCCTGGTTCGCCGTGCGCTTAAGCCAGAGCTCGAGGGGCGGCGCCTTTCAATTGGAGAGCGAGGCCCTGCTCGACGAGGCCCTGACCATCTTCCACGAGTTCATCGGGCACAATCAGACCTTTGTCCGGCTGATGATGTGGGACGGCTTGGAGGGAGGCGGCGTCTCGCGCAGCATCTGGAAGGACATCCGCGGACCGATTTACCACCGTATGGAGGCCTTGGTGCAGGCGGCCCAGGCCGCGGGCCTGATGACGACCGAGCTCAAGCCCGACCACCTGATCGTCACCTTCATGGGCGCGATCTCCTTCTACTTCGCCTACGCCAACAGCCTGGAGGACATCTTCCAGCGCCCGCCGCTCAGCCCCGAGATGCTGGCCGAGCGCAAGGAGCAGGTGATGAAGATCTTCCACTTGGCCCTGCGGAAGACGTAGGGGCGAATACGAGGTTCGCCCCTACCGGGTGCGCAATCTTTCCGATACCTCCTGCAGCAGCGCCTTCCAGGATCCCTCGTCCGACTCTTGGCTCTGCAAGGAAATATAGAGCCGCAAAAAACGCTCCCACAGCTCCGGCGCCAGCGAAAAAATCCGATCCAGCAGGATGAAGGGACGGCTGTCCCCCGAGGCCTCCGCCGCCCGCAGGCGCTGCAGCGCGGCCGTCGCCTCGGGGCCCGCGATGCCCAGCTTCTCCAGCTCGACGGGGAGGCGCTGCAATAAATAGGCGTGCCATTCGGTGGCCTGCAGGAGCTTGCGGTCGAGCTCGACCTGTAGCTCCTGGCTGAGCCGCGCGTAGAGGCGCTCCGCCTCGGTCTGCGGCTCGTGGCCCTGCGGCGCCGCCGCGCCCGCGACTAAGTCGGTGGAAAGCTCCCAGACGGGCAGGATCCTGAAATGCACCTCCGCCTCCGACTGGGCCTTGAAGCTGCCCTTCGGCCCCGCGATCGCGCTGCCTAGGATGCCCGTGACTAGGACGTTGAGCTTGCTCTCGCCGCGCTGCCTAAGCGCGAGCAGGGTGTCGAGGATCAGGTGTGCCGTGCCGGGCTTGAGGTGGCCCAGCGGCTGGTCCCAGGTCTTCTTGGTGAAGGTCGTGTAGTAGCCCGCGTCCAGCCGCTCGCCGGAGGGCGAGCGCATGAAGTAGGCTCGGGTGCCCTGCGGGTAGACGGCGATCTCGACGTCGCTGTTCACCAGTTTTTCCGCGGCCTCTTGCATCGCGGCCCAGCCCTTGCCCTTCTCGCGGTTGACGAAGATCATCCCGGCGTTCTCGATGACTTTTCCAAGCCCGATCCAGGAATAGATGATCGGGTTGTCGATGAAGTGGTCCTTCGCCGCGATGAAGCGCGGCCGCAAGTGCCGGCCGTCGGATTTGTGGATCGAGCCCAGCGCGAAGAAATTGAGCGCGAAGTCGAGGTAACTCTTGTGGTTGAAGAGCAGCAGCGTCTTGCCCTCGATCGGCGCGATCCGCCGCGCCCCGTGAATCTGCAGGTGGCATTGGAAGATCTGAGCGACCCGCGAGCCCCAGAGCCGCGCCAATCCGTCGAAGGCGTCGCGGCCGTACTCGGGGCCGACGCGTTTGAAGGCCATGATCGCCATCCGCGCCAGGGTGCTGGTGGCCAGGGCGGACTCGACGATCGGCCAACGGGAAAGCGTCGGCGGTTTGCCGCTGCGGTAATCCGTGTCGCGAAAGTCGATCTCGCGCAGCCCCGAGACCGGAAAGGTCGGCGGCCAGGGGCTCAGGCTGATGTAATAGAGGCGGAAGAAATCTTCGGGGTGGGTGTTGGAACGGCAGCGCGCGATTTCGGCCAGCTTGAGTCGGATGCCGTCGCGGTAGCGGATGGTGAGGATCGCCAGCAGGTTGTAGAAGACGATCAGCGAGGAGGCGAGCAGGGTCTCCTGGCTTAAGGGGGATTCGTAGAGCCAGAGGTAGACGACGATGCCGAGCAGTACGACCGAGAGCAGGCGGTCGCGGAAGGGCCCCAGCAGGTACTCCCAACGGCCGATCTTTAATAGGACGGGGTGGAAGGAGACGGGGAAGAATTTTTTCTTCGGGGCCAGGACGGCGCGCAGGGGCCGGCTGAGCAGCCGCAGGAAGGGCGTCAGGAAAAAGAATAAGGAAATCAAGGCGACCCAGGATAAAAGGCCCATGCGTCCTCACATCTAACTTATTGATATATCAAAAGATTTTTCTAATAAAACGAATCGGGGCGAGGGGTCAAGCGGGTTTCGGCGCTGCGGCCGCGGCCGAAAAAAAGAAGGCGTCACGCTGGAGCGGACGCCTTCCTCTTCTTCTATCTTTCTAAACGCAGGGCTTGCCGCCCTTGCGAATATTCTCGGGTCTTCCCGGATAACGTTTCGCGATTTCCCCGCCCCGTCATCTTCACGCAACCTTCGATGAAAACACCCGATATTGTACACAGGTTTTGTCCTCTGTCGGGGAGGGGCCTGTTCCGTGCAAGGGCTATGAAATGGAAATCTTGGAGGCTTTCATGAATCGCATGCAGAAACTTTGGATCGCGGCCCTCTTCGGCCTCGGCCTTTCCCTCGCCATGGCCGGGTCCGCTTCGGCCGTCGTCGACAACACGACCTGCAAGGTCTTGAGCAACTCCGACAACGTCGACGACTTCAACTCGTTGCGCCGCAAGGTCGAGGAAGGCTTCAATCGCAAGCAGGACTTCCGGATGTGCACCGACCTGATCCGTTTCGAGTCCGGCGGCGAAATGACCATCGTCCTGACCAAGCCCCTGCACTTCAACAACGATCAAGATTTGGATTGCCAGGGCGACAGCCCCGCCTGCAAGGACGGCATCGCCATGATGCTCGACGGCACCCCCAACGGCGGCAAGGTGGTGATCGACACCACCGGCATGGCCGACGACAAGTGCGCCATCGAGATCACCGCGAGCCGCTTCACCGCCCGCGGCTTCACCGTCAAGACGAAGCAGAGCAAGCTGGTGACGGCCGTGAAGCAGTCCGAGAGCGCCGTCATCTGCGACAACGGCAACAACAACGACTTCAGCGGCGTCGAGATCGAGACCGTCGGCGGCGGTTCCGAGGTCTGCGGCAACGGCAACAAGGAAGGCAACGAGGAGTGCGACGACGGCAACACCGTCAGCGGCGACGGCTGTTCCTCGGCCTGCACCGCCGAGCCCGACGCGGACGGCGACGGACGGCCCGACGACGTCGACAACTGCAAAAACGACGCGAACGCGGACCAGAAGGATTGCGACAACGACGGCAAGGGCGACGTCTGCGACAACGACTGGGACAACGACGGCAAGGCCGACGGCGTGGACAATTGCGCGCCCGACCAGACCAGCTGCCAAGACGCGGCCACCCTCGCGAACCTCTCCAACCCGGATCAATCCGACAAGGACGGCGACGAGAAGGGCGACGTCTGCGACGACGACATCGACGGCGACGGCCGGCTCAACGAATCCGACAACTGCCCCTTGGTCGCCAACCCCGACCAGGAGGACAAGGACGGCGACGGCCTGGGCGCGGCCTGCGATCCCAGCGACGAGCCGACCGACAACGACACCGACGGCGACGGCGTCCCGGACAGCACCGACAATTGCCCGACCGACGACAACGGTCCGACGGAAGGCCCCAACGACCAATTGGACACCGACAGCGACGGCAACGGCGACGTCTGCGACGTCGACGACGATAACGACGGCCTCTCCGACGCCGACGAGACCGTGCAGGGCCTGGACCCGCTGGATCCCGACTTCGACGACGACGGCGTGATCGACGGCGTCGACACCTGCCCGAAGAATCCGGATCCCAGCTGCGGCACGCCCGAGCCCACCGATGATCCCGTCGACAACGACGTGGACGGGGACGGCGTGGCCAACACCAACGACAATTGCCCCAATTCCTCGAACGCCGGCCAAGAAGACGGCGACGGCGACGGCATCGGCGACGCCTGCGACCTCGACAATCCCGAGGCCGACAGCGACGGCGACGGCGTGAAGAACGGCGAGGACAACTGCCCCAGCGTCGGCAACAACGATCAAGTCGACACCGACGAGGACAAGTTGGGCGACGCCTGCGATCCCGCGCCGCAAGAGCCCGCCGGCCAAGCGGTGACCAAGTCGGGCGGCGGCTGCTTCAACTCGGTGGCCGGAGCGACCGGTCTTTACGGCGACGCCTGGCTGCTGGCCTTGGGCGCCCTCGCCGGGATCCGCGCCCTGCGCCGCAAGTAAGCGGCCCCGTCAGCGGCATCAAGCATTCGAGGCCTCCGGGCGTTCCCCGGGGGCCTTTTTTTATGCCGCAGCGCGACAAATCGGTCTCTTGTTTTTGGCCGGCGGTTTGCAAAGGACGCGAAAAAAAATTTTTGCAGAATCGGGCAGCTTTCCCGCCGGGATTTTCGATAGAATTAAGAGGGTTATCGTGTGGCTTTCGGGGACTATGCCTTTACAAGTCCCCGGACTTTTGGCACTAATCGATTAGCCCTGGGGTCCCTTGATGTTGGGAGAGTTGACTTCCAAAATTAAGCTGCATCAGCGCCCGATGTCCGTCAACGAGGCGCTGCGCAGCGCGCGGCTGGTTCGCAAGAACTTCGAAGTGCCGCTCGTGTTCCGCGGCGCCGGTCCCTTGCTGATCGGCCGCGACGAACGCCTTGTCACGCTCGTGATCAACGACGCCTTCATCTCCCGCACCCACGCCGCCATCATCCAAGAGGACGAGGACTTCTACGTCCAGGACCTCAACAGCAAAAACGGCACCTTCCTCAACGGCGAGCGCCTGCCGCCCGGCCAGCGCTCTGCGCGCCCGCTCAAGCACGGCGACCGCATCATGTTCAACACGGTCGAATTCGAGTTCATCATCCCGGAGGAGAGCGTCTAAGCGCCTTGGCCGTCAGGCGTCGGCAAGACCAGGCAAAGCCAAGTCACTAAAAACATTAGAGCCGGCGCCAAAAGAAAAGCCCAAGAAGAAAAAGCGGCCAGCGCTTCAATGTCGAGGAAGGTCGACAAGGAAACTCCGGCCGCCAGCCATAAAATCCAGCCGCCCATGAAATTCGTCCACGCGCGGCGGGAAAAATTCCGAGTTCGATGACGCAATCTATATAACGCGGTCATGCCGACGATTCCGCCGGCCAAGCTTCCCGCCAAGCCGCCCATGGCGACAAAATACCAAGGCTTCGGACCGTGCATGGCCAAGGAACCGAGAATGAGCAACGCCCATCCGCCGGCATAGCCCAGGCAAAAACAAGTCAACGCGATTACTGAAGCGACAAAGCTAAGGCTATTCTCTCGCATTTTTAATGAGGTCGAGATTCCGAATTTCGCAGATCCCATAATTTTCGAGCCTCGATCTCTTCTTGAGTCCATTTTCTGATATTGGATTTGGTGGAAATCCCGGTCGGCGTGACCGCTTGGAAGGTGCCGGTTTGAAACGTTCCGGGCGAACTCGGATTAGTCGTACCGGCTGGGACGTTCACCAAAACCGTATTGGAATACGCTCCATAGGTGACTCCGCGGGAGGCCTGCACGCGATAGCAGTAACCGGCACCCGCGGCGACATGGATGTCTTGAAATTGGATCGCGGTGCCGCTCACGCTGCCAACTTGGGAGAAAGTTTGGCATTGGTTGACGCTATTTTTTGCGGCCCTTTCAATGATGAAATTAAAATCGGTCCGTGCATGGACATAATTCCATCCGAGTTTGACTGCCTTCGAGTTCACGGTGGGGCCGGAAACCAGCGCCGACCAGAGAAAATAAGTCGGCTCCAAGGGAGCGAAGCCGTTGAAGGTGGTTTGGCTGTAGTCGACATTCGGCGCCTGGGCGCAGATCACTTGTCCTGCGTTGATTTGATTGATGCGCGCCCGGAAGTTGATATTTTTGAATTGAATGTCCCCGGAAGTGACGGTGATGGCGCAGGTCCCGTCGGGAATGGCGTTGACATCGAGATCCACGACTTCCTCGCCTCCATCCACCACCAAGCCCCAGCCGTCGTTGCATACTTCCGGCCATTCCGTCGACAGGCTGCAATCCCGATCGTTGGGATTTCCTATGGTCATGGAAGCGTTTAAAACCGCGGCTTCGACGCCTTCAAACTGGATTAGATCGGTGCATTGTTGACCGGGATCGTTGCGATTGAAGTTGTAGACTATGTGGCGAAACTCATGAAATAGCGGACCTTCCACGTGATCCTGTCCTGAGCGTACGAAGCAAGCGGAATAATCAACGTCAGCAGAAGCCATTCCGGGTATTGTCACTGTGAGCAGACATGAAAATAGTATCCATTGGCGCATAGAGATCCTTTTCTGAGGGTTTATCAATCCACCAAAGAATATTCAAAAAACGTGCCATTATTTAAAATTGCAACTATATGACTTTAATAGATAAATTTACATCCCTGAAGTGAAAGTGTCAAAATATGTAATCGGTATCTAGCTTATTAGACCATGAAAATAGACATTTAATTCCATGCTCATCGGAGCAGGCGAATTCCTCCCGCCGTTCTTTGGTTTTTTGGGTCCGATGAAGCGAAAAGTGCCGAATTATTTTCGAGGATTTGAGAAAAAGCCGAATAGCCTCTACGAAATAACTAATTGAAATTATTGTATTTAAACCTAGACTTTTTCAAAATTTCCGTTTCGCTCTCAGGAAATTAGGCAGTCCTCGAGGATTTCTTGTATGGTGTCAGGCCATGTCGCCCCGCATCCTGGTCCTCGAAGACGAATCCTCCATCGCAGACAACATCCGATATGGCTTAGAATCCGAAGGTTTCCAGGTACATAGCTGCATGACCTTGGCGGAGGGCCGGGCAAGTCTCGCCGCTGGGGGCGTGGACTTGATCGTGCTGGATGTCGGACTACCGGACGGCAACGGCTTCGACTTCTGTCGCGAACTCCGGAAAACCAATCCCGTTCCCGTGATTTTCCTCACCGCCCGCTCCGGCGAGGTCGACCGCGTCGTCGGCCTCGAGATCGGCGCCGACGACTACATGGTCAAACCCTTTAGCCCGCGCGAGCTGGCGGCGCGCGTGAAGGCGGTGTTTCGCCGCGGCGCCGCGGCCGCGGGCGGAAAGCCCTCGCGGCCCAGCTCCGCGCTGCCCTTCACCGTCGACGCCGAGCGCCTCAAGATCTTCTACTTCGGCGAGGCGCTTCCCCTAAGCCGCTACGAATTTCGCCTGCTGCGCGTCCTGGTCGAGCGGCCCGGCCGGGTGCTCTCCCGCGACCAGCTGATGGAGCTGGCCTGGGAAGAGCCCGAGGCCAGCCTCGACCGCACCGTCGACGCCCACATCAAGAGCCTCCGCGCCAAGATGCGGAAGGTGAACCCCGCCGTCGAGCCCATCGAGACCCACCGCGGCCTGGGCTATTCCCTGAAGGAACACTGGTGAAGATCCGCACCCGCATCATCCTGAGCTTCGTCGTCGTGGTCGGGGTGGGTTTTTACTTCCTGGTGCGCCACATCCTGGGCGAGCTGAGGCCCCGTTACCTCGAGGCGGTCGAAGAGGTCCTGGTCGACGAGGCCAACGTCCTGGCCGCCTTCGTCGAGACCGAGATGCGGGACGGAAAGATTCCCGTCGAGCGGCTGCGCGAGGCCTTCGCGAAGCTGCAAGCGAGAAAATTCAGCGCCCGCATCTACAAGATGGACAAGACGCGGGTCGACGAGCGGCTCTACGTGACCGACGAGCGCGGGGTCGTGGTTTTCGATTCCGAGGGGCGCGACGCGGGCAAGGATTTCTCGCAGTGGCGGGACGTCTATCTCACCCTGCGCGGCGAGTACGGCGCCCGCACCAGCCGCGACGAGCCGGGCAACCCCGCCAGCTCGGTGCTGCACGTCGCGGCGCCGATCCGCCACGAGGGAAGGATCGCCGGCGTGCTGACCCTGCGCAAGCCGACGGCGAGCATCAATTTCTTCCTCGAGACCGCGCGCCCCTCCATCGTGATCGCGGGGGCGGTGGCGGCGCTCTCGGTGATCCTGCTGGGCGTCGTCGTCTCCGCCTGGTTCACCCGGCCCATCCGCAAGCTGACGGACTACGCCCGCGCCGTGCGGGACGGCCGCCTTCCGCCCTTTCCCAGGCTGGGCTCCAGCGAGATCGCCGAGATGGGAGCCGCCTTCGAGGGGATGCGCGAGGCCTTGGAGGGCAAGAAGTACGTCGAGGCCTACGTCCAGTCGCTAACCCACGAGCTGAAGAGCCCGATCGCGGCCATCCAGGGCGCGGCCGAGATCCTGCAGGAGGAGAAAAAACCCGAGGCGCAGGCGAAGTTCGTCGCGAACATCCGAGCCGAGTCCGCGCGGATGCACCGGATCGTCGAGCGCATGCTCGAGCTGGCCGCCCTCGAGTCCCGGCGCGGCCTGGAGGCCGCGGAGGATCTGGATCTGGCGGTCCTGGCCGAGGCCGTCCTGGCGCGGCTCAAGGAGCGCTTCGCGGCCAAGGGGATCCGCGTCGAGTCGCGGTTGCCCCGGCCGCTTCCGCTGCGCGGCGAGGCCTTCCTCCTCGAGGCGGCGCTGACCAACCTTTTGCAAAACGCCCTCGACTTCAGCCCCCGCGGGGGGACCCTCCGCGTCGAGGCCGAGGCGGCGGGGGAGGGCCTGTGCCTGCGGGTCTTCGACGAGGGCCCCGGCATCCCCGACTACGCCCTGGGCCGCGTCTTCGAGCGCTTCTATTCCCTCCCGCGACCCGAGGGCGGGAAGAAGAGCTCGGGTTTGGGCCTAAGCTTCGTCCGCGAGGTGGCCCGCCTGCACGGCGGGACGATAGAAATTCAGAACCGCCGCGAGGGCGGCGCCGTAGCTATCCTGACCTTGGCCAGGGCACCCCATGAAGAAGCCGCTTGAGAAAATCCTTCCCCTCCTCTTGATCCTTCTGCTGCTGCCGGCCGCGGCCGCCGCCAAGAAACCCAAAAAGCCTTTGGCCGAGAAGATCGTGGTCGAGAAGGCCGAGCGTCGCATGACCCTCTACCGCGAGGGCAAAGCCTGGAAGGCCTACAAGGTCTCGTTGGGCGGGGAGCCGGTGGGCCCCAAGCGCGAGCAGGGCGACCACAAGACCCCCGAGGGGCGCTACACCATCGATTACCGCAATCCCAAATCCAGCTACCACCTGTCCCTACATATCTCTTACCCCAACCGCAGCGACACCGCGGCGGCCAAGGCCCGCGGCGTCTCGCCCGGCGGCGCGATCATGATCCACGGCCTGCCCAACGGCGCGCCGGATTTCGGGTCGGCGCATCGCCTCTACGACTGGACCGACGGCTGCATCGCCGTCACCAACGAAGAGATCGAGGAGATCTGGGACCTGGTGCCCAACGGCACGCCGATCGAGATCCTCCCCTAGGCGGCGGGCGCTCTGCGCCAAGGCCGCCCGCAAGCCCCCGTCGTCCCGCGATTTCAGCAAGTAGGCCATCGCTTCATAATATAGCTCCGGATCGTAGGAGATCAGGATCAGGTCCACGCCGGCCTCCAGCGCCTGCCGCGCGGCGGGCCCGACCCCTCCCGGCCGGCCTTGGATAGGTCCCATCGTGAAGTCGTCGGTGATCACCACCCCCTCGTGCCCCCAGGAACCGCGGATCAGGTCGCGGACGATCGCGGGGGAGAGCGAGGCGGGGAGCTCGGGATCGAGTTCGGGGACGCGAACGTGGCCCAGCATCAGGAAGGCGCGGCTTGCGGCCAGGGTCGCGCGGAAGGGAAGCCAGTCGGCGGTCTCGAGCGTCTCGCGTGGGATTTCCAGCCTGCCTTCGCGCAGGTGGGTGTCGACCGCAACTTGTCCAAGACCGGGGAAGTGCTTCAGCGTGCAGCGCAGTCCCCGTCTCTCGAAGGCCAGGCAATAGGTCGTCGCGGCCTCCGCCACGGCCAACGGATCTGCCGAGATCGCGCGCTGGTCGATCCGGGTGTGGGGGTGGAAGCGGCCGTCCTGGTCCGGATGGCGCAGGTCGACGACCGGGCTGAAGTTCAGGTTGACGCCCAGCTCGGCCAAGGCCCGGGCCTGCAGGTCGGCATAGGCCTGGGCCGTGCCGCCGGCGCGCAGCCACACCGCGAGGGAGGGCTGGGCCGGCACCAGGGGAGAAAGCCTGGAGACCGGCCCGCCCTCCTGGTCGGTCGCGATATAGAGCGGCGGCAGCCCTTGCGAGGCTTGGATCTCTTGCAGCCGGCGGAGCTCCGCCCGCACTTGGGCGGCGGTCTTGCCTTGGATGTTGCGCTGGGTGACGAAGACGCCGCCCACCGCGCCGCGGGCGACGAGGGCCTCAAGCTCGGCGAAGTCCCGGTAGCCTACGAGGAAGTGTCGGCCGAGGCGCCGCAATGCCGCCAGGTCGGCGGCCAAGACCCGCTCGCGCAAGGAGTCGGCCCGGCGTTGGAGGCCCAACGGGATCAACCCCGCCAGGATCAAGGCGATCGCCCAGGCCTTCCGCCCGCGGAACTTCCAGGCGAGGGCCGCGCCCAGGATCGGCAAGATCCAGGGCAGGGTCTCGCGCCAGGCGAGGAGGAAGGGGGAGCGGGACTTCAGTCCCGCTACCCCGAGGACCATGAGCAGGAGGGATAAGGCGATTCGGGATTTTCCCATGGCCGTTTCCTCTCCCCTTAGGACGCCGCCGTCGCGTTGAGCGCCGGCGCCGCCTTGTTTTGGTCGATCTCGTACCAGTTGATCCGGCGCGTGAGGAACATCACCGCCGCGAGGATGAGGAAGAGCCCGCCCGTCCCCATCAACAGGGCGTAGTCCTCGGCGCGCAGCAGGGTGAAGAGGTAGGCGTAGAGTCCGGAGAGGACGGTGGCCATCAGGAGGGCGCGGCCCTTTCTCTGCAGGACCGTCGTCAGGTAGGCGGTGATCAGGCCCACCGTGCCGGCGGTGGCCGCGAGGTAGGCCCAACCGAAGGCGATGTGCTCGGAGAGCGAGAGCAATAGTAGATAGAAGAGGCAGAGCCCCGCGCTGACCAGGAGGTACTGGACGGGGTGGATGCGCAGCTTGCTCATCACCTCGAAGAGGAAGAAGGCGACGAAGGTCAGCAGGATGAAGAGCATGGCGTATTTCGCGGCCCGGGTGGTGAACTGGTAGATGTCCACCGGCATCATGAAATCGGCGCCGAAGGAGAAGCCCGGCAGGTAGAGCTCGGGCGGGTTGTCGCGCCAGCTCTGCGGGATGGCGCGGGCGGTCTCGGGGATCTTCCACTCCGCCTTAAAGCCCTGCGCATCGACTTGGCGGGACACGGGCAGGAAATTCCCCGTGAAGCTCGGATGGGGCCAGTTGGCGGAGAGCTTCACGTTCGTGTCCTTGCCGAGCGGGAGGAAGGCCAGATAACGGCCCCCGCCCATTTGCAGGTTCATCTGGAAATCGAAGCCCCGCGTCTCGGCGGCGATCGGCGGCAGCTTGGCGCGGATCGCCGAATCGAAGAGGGCGCCGTCTTTGGTGCCGGGCTCGAAGGGGATGGCCTGCCCGTTCCAGGAAACCTTCGGCGTCTCGCGCAGGCCGCGCAGGTCGCTTACGCCCAAGGTGAGGAAGGCGCGCTCCCAGTAGATCTTCTCGTCGGGGATGCCCCAGGCCGAGAAATCCGGCTTGGCGAAGCGGCCCTGGACCTTCATCTCGCCCTGGTAGACGGGCACGCGGAAGATGCCGCGGTGCAGGGTCTGGGAGGCGAGGGAGCTCTCGACGTCCAGCCTTTCCGGGAGGAAGTAGGCGAAATGCAGCTCGCGCTGCAGGGTTTTTTCGCCCTTCTCGTTGGTCAGCAGGTTCTCCACGAGGTAGGGCACGACGAGGACGGGGCCGCTTAAGGTTTGCTCGCCGCCCCAGCCCTTCAGCACCTCGCCGCTCGCCTCGGCGCGGCGCTGCTGGCGCTCGTCGATCAGGTTGAGGATGAAGAGGGTGGGGATGAGCATCACCAGCGTCATCACGCCGATGAAGAAGATTTTCAGCAGGACTGCGAATCGACCTTTCATGGTTTTCTCCTTTGGTTTCGACCGAGCGGCGGGCGGGATGCGCGCCGTTGGAGAGATCTTCGGCGGGGCGGATGAAGGGAGGAGGAAGCGGAGATGAAAAAACGATGAAAAATGGACGCCTAGGGTGAAGTCCTTCGAAAATAGGCCAATATCCCCTTCGCAACCCCTTCGGCATAGTCTTCAAAGAGGCTGGAGAATTCCCGTCCGGCGATATTTCTCCGGCCCGAAAAATCCCCGGCCTGGATGCGGGCGATGGTCTCGGGGTGGTTCATCACGTAGGCCTCGAGGAAGAGCGTCGGATTTTCGTAGAGGCGATTCGCCAGCAGGTTGCGCGACCAGAGGTAGGGATTGTCGCCGACCTTCCTCACCGAGCCGCCTGGGACCAGGGCGGGCGGCAGGCCCGTGCTGCGGGCCAGGGCCGCCGCGACGGCCTCGGCGAGCGGCCGCTCGACGAAGTGGCTGCCGTCGAGCATCCGGCGCAGGGCCTCGAAGCGCACGTCGTCCAGGGCCCACTCCCCCGCCTCGACGGCGCCGGGGATCAAGACGTGCAGGTGATTGCTCACCGCCAGGCGGGGCGTCTCGGGATCGCCCCAGTCGCCGGCGTTGAAATGGATGCAGACGGTCAAGTCGGGACGGAGCTTCTCGTTGACGAGCGCCGCGCGGGCGCGGATCTCGGCGACGCGGTAGAAGAGGAGCTCGCTCACGCGTCGGACCTGCTCCTCGCGGGGCCGGGCGCGGAAGGCCTCCGGCCGGGCGAGGTTCAGGTCTTGGCCCTCGTCCAGGTATTTTGCCGCCAACTCTTCGAGGTCCTTCGGTCTCAGCGCCGTGACCGGCTCGGCGGATTCGCGCGTCAGAAAGACCTCGGCGCCCCAGCCCTCGAGGCGGTCCCGCAATTTTTTCGCCACCAGGAGGGTCAGGTCGCCCTCGGCGACGGGGGCTTGGCCCTCCGGACGAAACCAGCGGTCCTCCATCCGCGCCCAGGCGCCGCCCAGGTGGCCGGGGTCGAGGGCGATGCGCAGGCCGGCGAGCGGCTTGTCCTGGGAGGGGTTGCGGAGCGGGGACCTGCGCCAATAGCGGGGCGGCTCTTTCTTTGAGGCTGCATCGCGGGCCAAGGGGAGGGAGAGGGTCGCTTCGGATTTCGCACGGGTCTTCACCTCGAGGGTCTTGTCCTCGAGCCGCAGGTACTTCGCCCAGCCGTCGTCGTAGCCATAGACCTGGAGGGTCAAGGCTTGAAATTCCTCCGCCCTCAGCGCCTCGCCGTGGGCCGCCAAGGACCGCCACTCCGGCTCCGTCCCCAGGGCGCTCAAGTTGGGCGGGGCCTTCGCGCAGGCGGCCCCCAGCAGCAGCGCCACGGATAGCAGGAATTTTGCGCGCCGCATCCCCGCCTCCTAGAAGAAATACCCGAAGGTGAAGTGCAGGCGCCCGACGCCGTCGCCCGGATGGCGGTCGAGGATGAAGCCGTAGTCGACGCGGATCGGGCCGACCGGCGTGACGTAGCGGACGCCGGGACCGGCGGAGTGCCTCAGGTTGAAGAGGTTGAAGTCGCCCATGTCGGGGATGACGATGCCGGTGTCGAGGAAGCCCACCACCTGGAAATTCCCGAAGGCGCGGATCTGCAGCTCGAAGTTGTGCACCAGCGAGAAGGTGCCGCCCGTGGGCAGCAGGGAATCCTGGTCGAAGCCCCGCACCGTGTCGTCGCCTCCCAGGTAGAGCCGCTCGTCGGCGGTGATGAAGGTGTCGCCCGGGAAGGGGAAGATCTTGGCCACGCGCAGGGCGTTCGCGATGGTGACGCGGGAGAAGGGGCTGTACCAATGGCCCAGGTTGGCCTTGGTGGTCAGGTAATTCCCGGAGAGCTGGATGAACTGGTGGGTCATGGTGACGGCGCCGTTGAGGTAGTAGCCCTTGCGCGGGTCGCCGTAGCTGTCGCGGCGGTCGTAGGTGACGCCCAAGGTGGTCTCGAAGCGCGTGTGGTCGTCGGCGCTCTCCCGAGGCTCGAGCTGGTCGATGATGGTCTTGCTCTCGTTGAAGTCGACGTACTCGAAGTCCAGTCGGCCGTAGGCGCTCAAGTAGGGCCCGAAATCCTTGAACAGGGTCGAGAAGGCGCCCGTCTCGAAGTCCTCGAAGAAAGGCCGGCGGTTGACGCCCGCAAAGGCGCCGACCAGCAGCTGGACGGAGGTGCCGCGGACCCGCGGGTCGATGTAGTTGATCTCGAAGCGCGAGACCTCCTGGCCGCCCTGCAGCTTGATGTTGCCGTTCTTGCCCGAACCCCACATGTTCAGCTTGTTGAAGACGATCTTGCCGCTGAAGCCGGTGTCGGTGTTGTAGCCGGCCTCCAGGTCGATGATCTTCGTCTTGCGCTCCTGCAGCCGGACGACGGTGTGGACGACGGGCTCCTTGTTCGCCAGGCCCAGGGTCTCGATGTTGACGCCGTCGAAGGCGCCGAGTCGCCTGAGGTTGAGCTGCGATTGCAGGATGTCCTTGGCGGAGAATTCCGAGCCCTCCTTGAAGCGCAGGTTTTTTCGGATCGTCTTCTCCTTGGTCAGGGCGTTGCCCACGAAGAGGATGCGCCCGATGGTGACGTGGGTGCCCAGGTCGACGTCCATGCGCAGGTCCCAGAGGTGATCCCGGACCTTATCGGCCCGCTTGTCGATCCGCGCGTAAGGGTAGCCGTGGTTGGAGAGGGCGAGCAGGACGAACTGCACGTCCTCGTCGAAGCGCAGCGGGCTGTAGGGCTCGCCGGGCCGGCAGGCGAGTTTTTCCCAGACCTCCAGTTTGACCTGCTCCGGCAGGCCCTCGATATGCAAGTTCTCGACGCGGGCGCGGGCCTGCTCGTCGATGTCGACGGTCAGCAGCACCCGGTCGCCGACCAGGTTGAAGTTGCGCTCCCACTTGGCAACCTTGGCATCCAGCCAGCCTTCCCGGTGGTAATAGCTCTCGATCTGTTTCAAATCCTCCTGAAAGAGCTCGGGCAGGTAGTACCCGGGCTCGCCGACGCCCGTCGCCTTGGTTTGGATCGTGTCCTTGAGCTTCGAGCTCTTCACCTCGCGGTTACCGACGAAGTCGACCTCGCCCACCCGGCGCTGCGGGCCCTCGATGATGCGGAAGGTGACGAGGTAGTTCTCGTTGTCGATCTTCTCGCGGCTCGCCTCGACCTTGACCTCTTCGTAGCCGCGCTCTTTGTAGAAGCGCACCAGCTTGGCGCGCGAGGCCTCGATCTCGAAGTCGTCGAAGTCGCCGTCTTCGTAGATCGTGATGTGCTTGCGCAGCACCTTGTCGAAATAGTGGTCGTTGCCCTCGAAGGAGACGAAGACGCGCTTGCCCTGGCGGATCGCCACCTGGATGTCGACCTTGCGGGCGTCGTAGTCGTAGCTCTCGCCCTCGAGGCGGACGCGGGCGCGGACGAAGCCCTTGTCGCGGTAGAGGCCCTTGATCTTGGCCAGATCCTTCTTGATCTGACGCGGCTTGTAGTGGCTGTAGGTGAAGATGATCGTGCTGATCCGCTTGGGGTTGAGCGCGGTGTTGCCCGTGACCTCCTTGTCGCGTAGGCGGTAGGTCTTTCCCTTCTCGATCTTGATGGTGATCGTCACCTCGCGGTGCTTTTCGTCGTAGTCCTCGATGGCCAGGACCGTGGTGTCGAAGTAGCCCTCCTGCTCGTAGAGACGGTCGAGGCGGTCGAGCTGTTCGGGGAGCTTGGCCTTGTCGTAGATCTGGCCCGGGATGAGGAAGAGGGTGCGGCGGACCTTGCCCTCGAGCAGCGGGTAGTTGCCGCGGATCGTGACGTCCTTGATCAAGTAGCCCTCGACCAGCTCGAAGGTGAGACCGACACCGCCCTCGTCGTACTCCACCAGGACCTCGACCGAGACGAAGACGCCCCACTTGCGCAGGTTGTTGATGGCGTTCTCCAGCTTCTCGCGGGTCAGGACCTCGCCGAGCTCCAGCCCGACCACGTCCCGCGCGACCTCCTCGCGGTAGACGTTGAGGCCCTGGAACCCGATTTTCAGGACCGAACCCATCACCTCGTCGGGATCGGGGGCGTAGGAAGGTGCCTCCGCCGCGGGAGTGGGTGAGGGCGAAGGCAAGGGGGCCTGCGCCGCCGCCTCGAAGGGCGCCAGCAAGGCCGCGAGCAGCGCCAGGATTTTAAGCGGACCCGGTCTCAAAAGCTTCTCCAACGCAGGGTGAAATCGAAATCGAAGGACCCGTCGCTCAGCTGCGAGGCCTTGAGCAGGGCGTTGTCGAGCAGCAGGTACTCCATCTGCACGCCCTGCACCGGGTCGTCGATGCCCAAATCGGTCTTGAATTCCAGCGACAGCCGCTCGGTCAGGCGCTTGCCGATCACCAGCGTCTGGATGCCTTGGCGGTTGTTGCGGCGGCTGATCGACTCGTCGGCGGCCTCCAGCCGGAAGATGTCGATCGAGGCCTTTTCGGCCAAGGGCCGCTGCAGGAAGCCGGCGATCTGCGAGGCGATCACCGAGCTGGCCAGGCTGGAGCTGCTGGTGCCGGTCTCGCCGGGCGGCGCGCCGGTGAAGACCATGGCGAGGATGTCGCGCTTCGGCAGGCCGGCGTCGCTGAGGAAATTCAGCTGCAAGTTGTCGAGGTAGCCGACGATGTGCGCCGTCACGTTGACCGTGCCCAGGTTGCGCAGCACTTCCTTCGATGCGGTGACGTCGACGTAGGGCTGGGTCTTGGGGCCGCGGAAATCGACGTAGCCGCGGGCGTTTTCGAAGGCGATCTTAAAATACGTGAAGTCGCCGTCGAGGATTTGGATTTCGCCCTGCACCTCCGGCTGCTTGGCGGGGCCGGCGACCTTCAGGTCGGTGGCGAGGAACATCCGCGCGATGTTGTTCTTGATCGCGAGCTCGCCCGGACTTTTGATCCGCAGGTCCAGCAGGATGCGCTCGAGCCAGGGGTTGGGCTCGGCGGGCAGCGTTTTGGGCCGGGGCTTGAGGAGGAACTGGGTGATCTGGAAGTCCCGGATATAGCGCCCCTCGGTGATGAACATGTCGCCGGAGAGTTTCATCCGGTCGGCGGGGCCCTTGAGCGCGAAGTCCCCGCTGAACACGATCTTGTAGACCTCGGGCTCGGCGACCGCCACTTCGCGGGTGTTGATCGTGAGATCGGCGTATTTAGGGACGAAGCCCTCGAGGTTGACCAGGCCGTTGATCGTAATGTCGCCTTCCGACATGGTGCCGGAGAGGTTCTCGAAGGCCAGCGATTTTCCGTTGTGCCGGATCTTGCCCGTCAGATTCTCGATGGTGCCGCGTACCGCGCGCAGCACCAGCATCGCCTCGTTGAAGGCGATTTCGCCCACGATGTCGGGCTTCTCGAGCGTCCCGCTCAGTTTCAAGTCCAGGTTGGCGAAGCCCTCCGCGTCGCGGAAGAACTGCTTCCAGTAGCCCAGGATGTCCAGGTCCGCCTTGCCCTCCAGCTTCAGCGCCATCGGCCCATCGAAGGTGTAGGAGCCGCTCAGCGTGAGCAGCCCGCCGCCGGAGCGGAAGCGGGCGCTTTCGAAGGTCATCTTGGGCGGGCGGATCGCCACCTTGAGCGGGCCTTCGTTGACGACCGAACCCTCCTCGAGGGGAATCTCGAAGCGGCTGGCGTTGATGTCGATCTCGGTGGCCGTGCCTTCGATGCCAAGCCCCATCTTGATCTTGCCGTCGGCGTAGGTCTCGATCAAAGGCAGCTCGAGAGCGGCCCAGATAGGGCGGAGGTCGACGTTCCTGGCCTCGGCGTCGATGAAGAACTTGCGCACGCCCTTGTAGGCGTAGTTGCCGGTGAAGCTTAAGCCCGGCAAGGCCTCGCCCTTGACCTTCACCCCGTTTTCGTCGAACTCGAAGACGGTCTCGGCGGGCATGGCGATCTTCTCGTAGCCCGGAGGCTGGAAGCTCAGCGGGGAGACGGTGAAGCGCTTGTTGCCCAGCTTGCCCTCCGCGGCGATGTTGCCCAGCTTGAAGCTGAAGAGGACGAAGTCCTGGATATCCGCCTTGAGATTGCCCGTGGGCGTGGCCTCGCCGATATCCTCCAGGTCGAAGGTCCCCGAGACCTTGCCGGTGATGTCGGGGTTGTCGAGCAGCTTCGAGGCGTCGAGATTTTGGAACTGCGTCTTGAGCACGGTGTGCCGCGACTTCTTGAAGATCTCTTGGCTGGTCACCTGCACGGCCGCCGTGGGACCCGAACCCGCCGGCGCCCCGCCATCGTAGCTCAGGTTGCCGTCGATGATCTTGAAGGTCCCGGCGTTTTCGCCGAATTCGAGGAAGCTGTAGGCCAGCTCGCGGCCCCTCGCCTGGAAGACGAAGTCGGGACGCTTGAAGGGGCCCTTGATCGTGCCCTCGGCGGTGGCGTAGCCGCGCAGGTCGAGGTCGGAGAGGGCCTGGATCAGCGTCGCCAGGTCGAATTCGGTGGTCTTGATCTGCACGTCCAAAAGCCGCTTGGGGAAGTCGACCTTGCCCGTGCCGTTCACCTTGCTTTTCGGCGAAGCCAGCTCGAATTCCTTCAGCTCCAAGACGCCCTGTCGCATCTTGCCGACCAGGTGCAGCTTGTTTTCCTGGCATTCCTTATTGGCGGTGTTGCCCAGGGTCTTCGCGTCCAGGGCGACCTCGCCGTTCATCTGATCCAACTTATAGCCCTGCAGCTCGGCGCGGAGGCTGAACTCGAATTTGTCGAAGGTCTCCAGCAGCTCCTTGCCGGCCTTGGGGATGGCCCGCATCGGGAGGGGCGCGATCGTCTTCAGGTCCAGCTTGTAGGTGGACTTGGCGGGGATGTAGTCGACGTCGACGCTCAGCGCGCCCTCGGGGTGGAGGAAGCGGCCGTTTTCGAGGTAGAGCGTGTCGCCGCCGATCTTGATGCCGCTGAAGAAGCTGCTGGGGGGGAGCCCGGCGAGCTCGACGTCCTGGATGGAGAGATCGCCCTCGGCCTCGCTGACGAAGAAGGTGAAATCCCGCAGGTAAGGCAGGACGATCTCGCCTTCGAAGGCGAGGGCCCCGGTCTGGATCTCCTTGCCCGCCGGTTTCAGGAGGCTGCGGTCGACGGCGAACTTCACCTTCTGGCGGGAGGCCACGGGTCGGCCGATCGCCACGTCGGCCTCGTCGAAGTGAAATTCGTCGCCGTTGCGCAGGAAGAGCCGGATGTCGCGCACCTTCATGTCTTCCGCGGAGACGCGCTTGAGGATGACGCGCAGGGCGGTGCGCCAGGAGCTGGGCCCGGTTTTTTGGATCTGGCGCTGGTCGATCCACAGGCCCTCGGCGCGCAGCCTCTGAATGCCCAAGTTGCCCTTCAGGGCGCTGCCGAAGGCGAAGTCGAGGTCCAACGAATCGAGGCCGACGATCTTGCCGCCGGCCTCGTTTTTATAGGCGAACTCCACCAGGCCGAGGTGTCCCCGGTTCAGGTCGATCGCCAGGTTCTTGTAGGCGATCTCGCCCTTGATGCTTTTGTTGAGCTGGTTGACGGCGAAGCGGAGGAAGCGGGGAGACTGGATAAATTCGTATAAAAGGAATAAGCCCAAGACCAGGATCCCGAGCAGGAGCGCCAGCAGCCTCCACCAACGCCGTTTTTTCGGGACTTGGGCCATAAGTGCTCGTAAAACTTGGATTTATCGGTGACAAAGTCAAGCGATATCCCGCCCCTCGCCACGACCGGAATCGGCAGCCTGCCGGGGGGCGACGCGCGCGCGGCGCTGGAGGCCGCCTTCGCGGTGGATATCCCTTATTTTCCAAGCCTTCCGGCCTTGGACCCCGGAGAGGGTCTCTTGGTTCAGGCCCTGGCGGGCTTTCCCGGGGTCTCGACGGCGGGGAAGGGGAGGCTGAACTTTTCCGCGGAGCGGTGGCGGGCGGAAGGCGGTACCTTTCGCGCCCGACTGAAGGGCGGCCTTCCGCCGGCGGAATTGTTTCCCTTGGGACCGGGCCTTTTGTGGGAGGATTTTCTCGCGCGGCTTAAGCGGGACCCGCGGCCTTGGGCCAAGGTCCAGCTGCTCGGGCCGGTGACCGCGCGAGTCGCCTTGGAGGCCGCGGCGGAGGGGGGATTGCCGGAAGACCCGGAGCTGGACGCGCAACTCCTCGCCTGGCTCTTCGTGAAGGCCGAGGCGATGGCGGCGGCCCTGACCGGGCTCGGGAAGCGGGTTTTGTTTTTCTGGGACGAGCCGGGCCTGGGCATCGCCAGGGCGGCTGCGGCGACGCGGGCCTTGTGCAGTTCCTTAGAGGCGCTGAAAAACCTCGGCGCGACGGTGGGGATTCACTGCTGCGGCGCCTGGGATCTGGCCGAGGCCTCGGCCTGGCCCGTCGACGCCCTGTCCCTCGACCTCGCCCTGGCCGGTCCGGCCTGGCTCGAGGATCCCGCGGCGCTCCGCGGCCTGCGCGGGCGCGGGGGGCGCCTGGCCTTGGGGATCGTGCCGACGCGGATACCTTCGGCTTGGAATTCCAGGCGGGAAGTGGAAGAATGGCGGACCCGCTTCGCCGCCGCCCTGGGCGAGGGCGAGGCGCAGGCCCTGCTCGCGGAGGCCCTGCTGACGCCGGCCTGCGGGCTGGGCCTGCGGACAGTGGAGGAAGCGGATCGAGTATTCCGCCATTTACACGAGGTGAAGTTGGAGATGTCGCGACGATGAATACCAAACCCCACACGCATCGAGCCCAGCGCCTGATCGAGGCGCTGCAAAGCCGCGTCCTCGTCCTCGACGGCGCGATGGGTACCGCCCTGCAGCAAAAAAACTTGAGCGCCGCCGACTTCGGCGGCGCCGAGTACGAGGGCTGCAACGAATTCCTGGTCGTCACCCAGCCCGAGGCCATCCTCTCGGTCCACGAGGCCTACCTCGCGGCCGGCGCCGACATCGTCGAGACCGACACCTTCGGCGGCACCCCGCTGGTGCTGGCCGAATACGGGCTGCAGGACCGCGCCTACGAGATCAACCTCAAGGCCGCCCGACTCGCCCGCGAGGCCGCGGACAAATTTTCCACGCCCGATAAGCCGCGCTTCGTCGCCGGCTCGATGGGACCCACCACCAAGGCGATCAGCGTCACCGGCGGCGTCAGCTTCGAGGAGCTCATCGAGCACTTCGCCGCTCAGGCGAAGGCCCTTTACGACGGCGGCGTGGATTACTTTCTCCTCGAGACCTGCCAGGACACGCGCAACATCAAGGCGGGCATTTTGGGGATCCAGCGCGTGCTGGAGCAGGAAAAGGAGCAGATCCCCATCGCCGTCTCGATCACCATCGAACCGATGGGCACGATGCTGGCGGGGCAAGGCGTCGAGGCCCTGGCCGCCTCGCTCGAGCACGTCGATCTCCTCTACGTCGGCCTCAACTGCGCCACCGGACCGGAGTTCATGACCGACCACGTCCGCACCCTCGCCGGCATGGCCGGGACCCGCGTCGCCTGCGTGCCCAACGCGGGCCTGCCCGACGAGGAGGGGCGCTACCTCGAGACCCCCGAGATGATCGCCGCGGTTTTAAGGCGCTTCGGCGAGGCGGGTTGGGTGAACCTTTTGGGCGGCTGCTGCGGGACCCACGCGGGGCACATCGAGGCCTTGAGCCGATTGGCCCGCGAACTCAAGCCGCGCGCCGTTCCCGAGCGCCATGTCTCGACCTTAAGCGGCATCGACTACCTCGAAATCACCGACGACAAGCGGCCCCTCCTCGTCGGCGAGCGGACCAACGTCATCGGCTCGCGCAAGTTCAAGAACCTCATCATCGAGGAGAAATTCGAGGAGGCCGCCGAGATCGGCCGGGCCCAGGTCAAGCAGCTGGCGCAGATCGTCGACGTCTGCTTGGCCAACCCCGATCGCGACGAATTCGAGGACATGCGGCGCTTTTTGGAGGAGCTGATCAAGAAGGTCCGCGTGCCCCTGATGATCGATTCGACCGACGCGCGCGTCCTCGAGATGGCGCTGACCTACAGCCAGGGCAAGGCGATCATCAATTCGATCAACCTCGAGGACGGCGAGGAGCGCTTCGAGTCGGTGGTTCCGCTCGCCAAGAAATTCGGCGCCGCCCTGGTCGTGGGCACCATCGACGAAGACAAGGTGCAGGGCATGGGGGTGAGCCGCGCGCGCAAGCTCGAGATCGCGCGCCGCTCCTACGACCTGCTGGTGGGCAAGTACGGCGTGAAGCCCGAGGATATCTATTTCGACCTGCTGGTCTTCCCGGTCGGCACCGGCGACGCGCAGTACAAGGGCTCGGCGGTCGAGACCATCGAGGGCATTCGCCTGGTGAAGGAGGCCTTTCCGCGGGTCAAGACCGTCCTGGGCGTCAGCAACGTCTCCTTCGGCCTTCCGCCCGCGGGCCGCGAGGTCTTGAACTCGGTGTACCTCTACCACTGCGTCAAGTCGGGCCTCGACTTGGCCATCGTCAACTCCGAGAAGCTGGAGCGTTACGCCTCGATCCCCGAGGAAGAAAAGAAGCTGGCCGAAGACCTGTTGTGGAACCGCGGAGCCGATCCCATCGCCGCCTTCGCCGCGCACTTCCGCGAGGCCTCTTCCCGCCTGGTGAAGCCGAAGGAGGAGCTGCCGCTGGAAGAGCGGCTGCCGCGCTACATCCTCGAGGGCAGCAAGGAAGGCCTGCGCGAGGACTTGGACGAGGCCCTGAAAAAGTACAAGCCGCTCGAGATCATCAACGGCCCGCTGATGCGCGGGATGGACGAGGTCGGACGCCTCTTCAACAACAACGAGCTGATCGTGGCCGAGGTCCTGCAAAGCGCCGAGGCGATGAAAGCGGCGGTCGGCCACCTCGAGCCTTTCATGGAAAAGGCCGACAGCGGCGGTCGCGGCAAGGTCATCCTGGCGACGGTGAAGGGCGACGTCCACGACATCGGGAAGAACCTGGTCGACATCATCCTCAGCAACAACGGCTTCCATGTCGTCAACCTGGGCATCAAGATCCCGCCCGAGCAGCTGATCGCGGCGATCCACGAGCACAAGCCCGACATCGTCGGGCTCTCGGGCCTGCTGGTGAAGTCCGCCGAGCAGATGGTGATCACCGCCGAGGACTTGAGCAAGGCCGGGATCCAGACGCCCGTCCTGGTCGGGGGCGCCGCGCTTTCCGAAAAATTCACCGACAACAAGATCGCCCGCGCCTACGAGGGCTTCGTCGCCTACGCCAACGACGCGATGAACGGCCTGGAACTCGCCAAGCGCATCCGCGATCCGCACGCCTTCAGCGAGCTCAAGCGGCAGCTCGAGGAGCGGCGGCATTCCGCCAAGCAGGAGACCTATGTCAAGGTGAGCGTCGCCCCGGCGGGCGAGACGCGATCCGCGGCGGTCCAGGTGTTGCAAGATTTCCCCCGGCCGCCCGACCTCGAGCGGCACGTCCTGAAGAACACGCCGGTCGACCAGCTTTGGGATTACGTCAATCCCCTGATGCTCTACGGCCGGCACCTCGGGCTGAAGGGCGGACTGGTCAAGATGCTCGAGGCGGGGGAGCTGAAGGCCCTGCGCGCGGCCGAGGGCGGGGAGAAGGCGCTGGAGGTACACGAGACGGTCGAGGCCTTGAAGGCGGAGTGCCGGGCCCTGCTGAAGCCGAGGGCGGTCTTCCAGTTTTTCCGCGCGGCAAGCGAGGGAAATCGGGTTTTTCTCTACGACGCCGCCGGACAAGAGCTGGCCTCGATCGACTTTCCGCGCCAGGCCAAGCCCGAGGGCCTTTGTCTGGCCGACTACGTGGCCCCGCGCGCCGCGGGACAAGCCGCCTTGGACCATCTTGCGATGTTCGTCGTGGGCGTGGGCGAGGGGGTGCGCGAGCTCGGCGAGCGGTGGAAGGCCGAGGGGAAATACCTGAAGAGCCACGCCTTCCAGGCCCTGGCCCTCGAGACGGCGGAGGGCTTCGCCGAGTTTCTCCACGCGCGGCTGCGCGCGATGTGGGGTTTTTCCGATCCCCTCGATATGACCATGATGCAGCGTTTTCAGGCCAAATACCGCGGCAAGCGCTATTCTTTCGGCTATCCGGCCTGCCCCAACCTCGAGGATCAAAAGACCTTGTTCGAGCTGCTCAAGCCCGAGGAGATCGGCGTCCAGCTGACCGAGGGCTTCATGATGGAGCCCGAGGCCTCGGTGTCCGCGCTGGTCTTCCATCATCCGCAGGCGGTCTATTTCGGCGTCGGCGACTCCGCCTAAAGAAAAGGCCGGCCCGTTTCCGGACCGGCCCTGTCTTTTGCCAGGAGGGAGGAGAAATCCGTCAGTAGACGCAGGCGATTTCGGAGGCGTCCACGATGCGGTTGCGGTTGTAATCGCAGCGCCGTTCCTTCCAGGTGTTCACGTAGCGGTGGTTCATCGCGTAGCGCTCGCGCCAGCCGATATAGCCGTTGCGGTTGAGGTCATACTTGGCCTCGATCGGCGTGTTGACGCGCTTGTCGTGATAACGATGGTAGGAGTGTTTGTGTTTGTGGTGGAACCGGGAGCAGGCCTGGGATTCGGCCGCTGTGAAGAGGGCGACGCCGCCCACGGCCAAGGCGAGGGCGAAGAGCCATTTCGATTTTTTCAGCATGATCGTCTCCTTATTTCAGGTCGTTGCGAGGAGGGAGAAATTCGGCGCCGTCTCCTTCGTGAAAATAGACTTTGGGCCCGGCTTGGAGTTAAAGAATAATTCCCGACAGGGACGGATCGGCCCCAAAGCTTCGTTCCAAACGCGTTTCTAAGTCTCTGAAATCGAAAGAGATAGGGAGTCCCCATGAAAGTCAAAGCTGCGGTCGCTTGGCAGCCGAAGGCGCCTCTCTCCCTCGAGGAAGTCGAGCTGGCCGATCCCCGGCCCGGCGAGGTCTTGGTGAAGCTGGCCGCCACCGGCGTTTGCCATACCGACGCCTATACGCTTTCGGGAGCGGACCCCGAAGGCGTCTTTCCGGCGATTTTGGGACACGAGGGAGGGGGCGTCGTCGCGGAGGTGGGGGAGGGAGTGAGCTCACTGCGCGCGGGGGACCACGTCATCCCGCTTTATACGCCCGAATGCCGGCAATGCAAATTTTGCCTCTCGGGCAAGACCAATCTTTGCCAGAAGATCCGCGCCACGCAGGGCAAGGGCCTGATGCCCGACGGCACGACGCGCTTTTCCAAGGGCGGCAAGCCCATCCATCATTACATGGGCACCTCCACCTTCGCCGAATACACCGTCGTGCCCGAGATCGCCCTGGCCAAAATCGATCCCGCCGCGCCGCTCGAAAAAGCCTGCCTGCTCGGCTGCGGGGTCACCACCGGCATCGGGGCGGTGCTGAACACCGCCAAGGTCGAGGCGGGCGCGTCGGTCGCCGTCTTCGGCGTCGGGGCCATCGGCCTGGCCGTCATCCAGGGGGCGCGCATGGCGAGGGCGGGCCGGGTGATCGCCGTCGATATCAACGACGAAAAATTCCGGCTCGCGGCCAAGTTCGGCGCCACCGATTTCCTGAACCCCAAGTCCCTCGACCGGCCGATCGAGCAGGCGGTCGTCGAGTTGACGGACGGGGGCGTGGACTATTCTTTCGAATGCGTCGGCAACGTCCAGTTGATGCGCGCGGCCTTGGAGTGCTGCCACAAGGGTTGGGGCCAGTCGATCATCATCGGCGTCGCCGGGGCCGGCGAGGAGATCCGCACCCGTCCCTTCATGCTCGTGACCGGAAGGGTATGGAAAGGCAGCGCCTTCGGCGGCGTCCGGGGGCGCAGCGAGTTGCCGGGCTTCGTCGAAAAATACCTTCGCGGCGAGATCCCGCTGGACGACTTCGTCACCCACGAGCTGCCGCTCGAGGAGATCAATCGCGCCTTCGACCTGATGCGCGAAGGCAAGAGCATCCGGACGGTGATCCGGTACTGACGGGCCGACGATGAAGACGCTCAAATCCCACCGGACCTTCGAGGGCCGGACGAAATTTCTCGAGCACGACTCCGCGGCGACCGGGACGAAGATGCGATTCGGCGTCTTCGAGCCCAAGGGCGAGCCGCGCGGCGCCTTGCTGTGGCTCTCCGGACTCACTTGCACCGAGGAGAATTTTTTGACCAAGGCCGGCGCGCAGCGCGGCGCCGCCGCCGAACGGCTGTTGCTGGTCTGCCCCGACACCTCGCCGCGGGGACTCGACTTGCCGGGAGAGCGCGACTCCTTCGATTTCGGGGTCGGCGCGGGCTTTTACGTCGACGCGACGGAGCCGGGCTATCGCGAGCATTACCGCATGCGCACCTACGTGGCGGACGAGCTCTACGATTGGGTGACGAGGGAATATTCCCTGGAGGGACGGGTCGGGATTTTCGGCCATTCGATGGGCGGCCACGGCGCCTTGACCTTGGGCCTCCGCCAACCGGAGAAATTTCGCGCGATCTCGGCCTTCGCGCCGATCGCACATCCTTCGGCCGGTCCTTGGGGACGCAAGGCCCTCTCGGGCTATTTGGGCGCGGATCCGGCCGCCTGGCGGGCTTACGACGCCTGCGAGTTGCTGCGCGCCGGCGCGCGGCATCCCCGCCCGATCCGGGTGGACCAAGGCGCCGCCGACGAATATCTCGAGACGCAGCTGCAGCCCGAGGCGCTGCGCGCGGCCTGTGCGGCGGCGGGACAGGCCCTGGACTTGCGCTACCGGGAGGGTTACGATCACAGCTATTATTTCATCGCCACTTTCATCGACGAGCACCTGGGCTTCCACGCCGCCGCCCTGCCGAGTTGAGCGCGGGGCGTTTATCCGCGCGGCCGCCCGGGTTATCCTGGAGACGTATGGCCCTCCATAAAGTACTCTTCAAAATACTCCTCCTCGGTCTTGTCCTGTGGCCCCCGCGCCTGGCCGCCCAGGGGGCGGACGCGCGATTCGCCGCCGACGCCGCGAGGGATTTCATGACCGGCTATTACCTGAAGGACGAGGCGGCCCTGCGGCGGGCGCTTCCCGAAGGCGCCGATGTCCGGGCCTTGCTCGAGCATCCGGATCTGCCGGCCGAGCGTCGAACCGCCTTTCGCGTCGAGATCGAAGAGCTCAAGCTGGGCAAGACCTATCCCTCCGCCCTCGCCGACCCGAAGCGGGCCATCGTCACCTTCAAGTTGGGCGAGACGCCCTGGCTGCTCCCGATGGTGCGGCAGGCGGAGGCCTGGAAGGTCGATCCGCGCTACGCCCTCGCGGCCCGCTCGGGCTTCACGGATCAGGACCCGCGCGGCGTCATTCGGCGCTTCGCGGCCGGTCTCTTCGCCCGCGACAAGAAGGCCCTGGCTTCGGTCGTCCTGCTGCGCACCGAGAAAGAACTCGACGCCATGCTCAAGGAGAACAAGCTGGGCTACGACGACCGCCAACGGCTCCGGGAATTGGCCGACTTGATGCCGATGGCGCCGACGGAGACCGGCGAGGAGGTGCTCTTCCCCAACGGCGAGGCGCGGACGGTCTTGAACGACGAGAGCGAGCGGACCTTCCTGGCGCTGATCGGCTTCTGCGAGCTGCCCTTCCGGGTGAAGAACATCGACGGCCTGTGGAAGGTGGTGCCGCAGCCTTACGCGGCGAGCCTCAAGGAGGCGGGGATGGCGCGATGAGCCTCACCGGCTTCCTGAAGGCCGCGCAGGATTGGCCCCTCCATCCGCTCTTCGAGATCGCCGCCTACGTGCTCGCCTACCGCTATTACCTGCGCCTGCGGGGACGAAGCCGCGACCCCTTTTCCTCGGAACAAAGGCTTTGGATCCTGGTCGGCGCGGCGGGCGGGGCCTTGATCTTCTCCAGGTTCTTGGCCGTCTTGGAAAACCCGGGCTTCTTTTCCGACCCCGGATGGCGGGCCTGGGCCCTGCTGTCGAACAAGACCATCGTCGGTGGGCTGCTGGGCGGCCTCCTCGGCGTCGAGTTGGTGAAAAAAATTTTGGGACTCAAGGCCTCTTCGGGGGACCTGATGGCCTATCCGCTGCTGTTGGGGATGATCTTAGGCCGCATCGGTTGTTTTTTTGCGGGCCTGCACGACGCCACTTACGGGGCGCCCACCGATTTGCCCTGGGGCGTCGATTGGGGAGACGGGATTCATCGCCACCCCTCCAACCTCTACGAGATCCTCTTCCTGGCCGCCTTGTGGCTGGGCCTGCGGGGCCTCGAGGGCCGGCGCGCCCTGGCGGACGGGATGCGCTTCAAGCTCTTCATGGTCGCTTATCTGGGGTTCCGCTTCGCCGCGGAGTTCCTCAAGCCGATCCATCCCCTGGCCTTCGGACTCTCCGCGATACAGCTGGCCTGCCTCGCGGGGCTGCTGTATTATGCCCCGACCTTGCTGCGGCCCGAACGATGGTTCGTCGTTCCGTCCGGGGAGGCCGGCTGATACCTATGGCGTCGCGCGATTACATTTTTTACGACTTCACCTTGAGCCTTTGCGACGTCTGCCTCGAGCGGGTCGAGGCCAAGGTGATCTTCCAGGACGAAAAGGTCTGGATGACCAAGCGCTGCTCCGCCCACGGCGCGCGGCGCGACCTGATCGCCACCGACATCGAATACTACAAGAAATGCCGCGATTTTCTGAAGCCCGGCGACCTGCCCCGGCGCTTCAACACGCCCACCCTCTACGGGTGTCCCTACGATTGCGGGCTCTGTCCGGACCACGAGCAGCACTCCTGCCTCACCCTGCTCGAGGTCACCGACCGCTGCAATTTGAGCTGCCCCACCTGTTACACCGAATCGGGTCCGAGCGCGGGGCGCCATCGCGACTTGGACGAGATCGACCGCATGCTGGACGCCGTCGTGGCCAACGAGGGTCGCCCCGACATCGTGCAGATCAGCGGCGGCGAGCCGACCGTTCATCCGCGTTTCTTCGAGATCCTCGATCTGGCCAAGACGAAGCCCATCCGGCACCTGATGGTCAACACCAACGGCGTGCGGATCGCGCAGGAGAGCGACTTCGCGCGGCGGCTGGCGGGCTACGCGCCGAATTTCGAGATCTATCTTCAGTTCGACTCCTTCGAGGACGCGGCCCTGCAAAGGCTGCGCGGCGCGCCCTTGGCCGAGATCCGGCGCCGGGCCCTGGAGCGCTTGAACGAGGCGGGCCTCTCGACGACCTTGGTGGTGACCCTCGCCAAGGGGCTCAACGACGGCGAGATCGGCAAGATCCTCGATTTCGCCGTCCGGCAGCCCTGCGTCCGCGGGGTCACCTTCCAGCCCACTCAGGTCGCCGGGCGCGTCGAGGGCTTCGACCCCGCGCTCCACCGCCTGACCCTGACCGAGGTGCGGAGCGCGATCTTGGAGCAGAGCGCGCTTTTCGCCCCCGCCGACCTGATTCCGGTGCCGTGCAACCCGGACGCCCTTTGCATGGGCTATGCCTTGAAGGTGAACGGCGAGGCGATTCCCCTGACCCGTTACATCGACCCCGACGACTTGTTGAAGGGCGAGGGCAACACCATCGTCTACGAGCGGGATGCCGCGCTGAAAGAGAAGATTATCCGGCTGTTCAGCACCTCGCAGAGCGCCGAGACGGCCAGCCTCGAGCTTCAGTCCTTGCTCTGTTGCCTGCCGAAGGTAGCGGTGCCCAAGGAGATCGGTTACGAGAACGTCTTCCGCGTCATCATCATGCAGTTCCTGGACGCCCACAATTTCGACGTGCGCAGCGTGAAGCGATCCTGCGTCCACATCGTCGACGGCCGGGGGAGGCTCATCCCCTTCGACACCATGAACCTGCTCTACCGGCCGGGCCTGGAAGGGCGGCTCGAGGCCCTGCGAAAGGGGCGCGCGACGGGATGAAGCCGGTGAATAAAATCCTCTTGTTCAATTTATGCCTGAGCTTGGGCTTGGGAGTGCTTTGCTTCGCCGCGCTTCGCGCCTTGCCGAAGGTCCTGGACTTGGGGGTCTACCTGCTGGTCTTCGACCTCGGCTTCATCTTTCTTCAAATTCTGACCTGTTGGGTCCTGTCCCTGGTGTTTTTCGCCAAGGGCGACGCGGGGAAGGGCTTGGGTTTTCTCTTGAGCGGGATCGTGGTGGGCGTGGTGGGCTTCGGCACCTGCTCGGCGCTCTTGATGGGAAATGGCATCTAATCCGTGCGCCGTTCTCCGGATTGACCTTAAATTAAATCTTCGCTAGGTGGCGGCATGCTCCGGCGGCTCGGGCTCATCCTTGTCAATGCGCTCTTTTGGGGATTCTTCGTCGTCACCTCGGTAATACTGGTGGTGGGCGCCCTCTTCCTGAGGGTCCTTACCAAGCCCTTCGACCCCAATTTGCGGGCGCTGCAGCAGTACAGCTGCTTTTGGTCCAGCCTCTACCTCTGGTTCAATCCCTTCTGGTCGCTGGAGAAGCGCGGCCTCGCGGGCGTCGACCGCCGCAAGGCCTATGTGATCGTCGCCAACCACCAGTCGATGGCGGACATCCTCTGCGTCTTCAACACCTACCTCCACTTCAAGTGGGTGGCGAAGAAATCCCTCTTCAAGGTGCCCCTGCTCGGCTGGAACATGGGCTTCAACGGCTACGTCCCCATCGACCGCGGCAACCCGGAGAGCCGGGAAAAGTGCCTGCGGCGCTGCCGCGAGTGGTTGGACAAGGGCTCCTCGGTGTTTTTCTTCCCGGAGGGGAGCCGATCCCACGATGGCAAGCTCCGCCCTTTCAAGATCGGCGCCTTCCGCCTCGCCGTCGAATCCGGTTACGACGTCCTCCCCATCGTGATCCGGAATTCGCTGCACGCCATCCCCAAGCACTCGCGCCTGCTCAGCGGCAAATCCCGGATGGAGCTGGAGGTCCTGCCCCCCATCTCCGTGACGCCCTACCAAGGGCAGGGGCTCGAGGCGGGGGCCGAGGCCCTGCGCCGGGAGGCCGAAGTCCGCATCGCCGCAAGGCTGGATGAAAATTGTCCACAGGTCCCCGCCAAAACCGGTTCCGAACAGGCTGTAATTTAAAGAACTTTTTAAGTGCCTCTCTTTTGGGCTTATGCTACAAAGGCCCCACACCTCATCCAGAAAGGGAGGATTATGACCCCAGAACAAGCACAGATGCAGATGCAAATGGAACAGGTCATGGGAAGCGGCGTCGGAATCGGTATCCTCGTCGGCTACCTGGTGGCCTACATCTTTTTCGCGTTCTGTCTGGCGAAGATCGGAGAGAAGCTCGGCGTGTCCTTCGGGAAGGGATTCCTCATGTCCCTGATCCCGATCGTCAACATCGTGTTCATCCTCCAGCTCGCCCAGAAGCCCATCTGGTGGATCATCCTGCTCATCATCCCGATCGTCAATTTGGTGATCTTGGTGCTGGTGTGGATGAAGATCGCCGAACGGCGCGGCAAGCCGGGATGGTGGGGCGTCTTGATGCTGATCCCCATCGCCAATTTCATCGTCCTCTTGATTTTGGCCTTTGGGAAGGGCGGCGAGGCGACGGCCACCGCCTAGCCGGTTTCACAGGCTCTAAGCTCGGGGCGCTTCGGCGCCCCGTTTTTTTTATCCGCGGTCCGGATTTTTTTTCGAGGCCGGCTCTTGCGGGGGGGTCGAGCCCCGGTCTTCCGTTTCGGACCTAAGGTTCGCCAAGGACCGCGAAACCTCCTCCAAAAGTTTGCCGCGCGGCGCGCGCGGGATGGGGGGAGTGGTGGCCCTGCTACGCGGCGCCGCGCCCGCGGCGCCGCCGCCGGGAGAGCCGCCTCCCAGGGCATCGAAGCCCAGGGGGCCCCGCACCCATTCCAGAAGGCCGCGACTCCGCCCCATGAAATCCCTCAATTCCACCGAAAAACGGCGTTGCGCCGGGATTTCGGCTTGGCGCGCGAGCAGGCCTAAGCCCAGCGACAGGGACTCGGCGTAGACCGGCACTGAGAAGGGATCGGAGATCGGGATGCGGACCTTCAAATCTTTTCCCGAAAAATGACGCCTCAGGGGCGATTCGGGGTTGGCGAGCTGCATGCCGAGCTCGAGGGTGGAGCGCAGCTCGAAGAAGCCCTCCACGTCCAGGGCCGGCGTTCGGGCGGAATCCGCCGCCTGAAAGACCTTCAGGGCCGGCGACGCGGGCGGCTGGTGGGATTGTCCTTCCGGTCGGGGCTGGTAGAAGCCGAAGGCCAACGATTCTCCGTAGAGATTGCGCACCACGCCGCTGGCCCAGATCTTCCGCGGGACGCCGTCCAAGCCGAGAAACTCCATCCGGCCGGCTTGAAAAACCCCCGCCCTCAGCAGGGTCCAGAGGCGCGCGGGACTGACGGGGGCCGAGCCCAGGCTGAAAAAGTGCGTCAGGGGATGGGCGCCGGCCTGGCGTTCGGAGTAGCCGAAGAGCTCGGTGAATTTTGGGTTCACCGCGACGAAGCGGCCCAGGCCCTCGCCGTCCTTGATGCGCGCGGCCGCCGCGGCCATCGGCAGCGAGTCGAGAAAGGCGCGAAGCCCCAGCTCGGGATACTCGAGGCCCCTCAAGAAATAATCCACTTCCTCGAATTTGGGCTCCGGAGCGGGACGCGGCTGGGCGCTGCGGGTGACGCCGGACTCGCGGGGGCCCGGCGTCCCGGGGTTTCGCGGGCCCTTTCCGTCCTTGAGAATGGACATCTGCAGGACCTGCGCCTCGAGGATCGGGTCGCGAGGCGCCTCGGGTCGCGAGGCCTCGAAACCGGCGCTGGCAAGCGCCCAGGCAGGCTCGAGGCGGGGGATGAGGCGGCGCCGCGGAAGCAGGGAGCGGGCCAGGGTCTCGGTTTGCAGGTCCAAGGCCAGTTCCCGGGCATGGAAACCTTCGCCCAGGGTCCGCGAGGCGAGGCGACCGGCCACGTGGAATTGGGCGAGCATCGCCAGGGAATCGACGAGAGTGGTGGCGCCGGACGGCCTCGGCCTCAAGCCCGCCTCGGCCTCGAGCCAGTGGCCGAAGAGGATGCCGCCGAACATCCCTCCCTGTTGGAACAGAAGCTGTAGGGGCCCTTCGCGAAGGATCCCTCCGGTCCCCGCTGCGCCGCGATACGCCGCCCCGCCGGCCCAGCCCGCGACCTTCAATCCCCCCAACACCAAATAGCTCGACGCGAGATCCCTGCCCAGCGCGGGGCCGCTCCAATCGACCTCGCGGCCCAGGGCTTGGTGCGTCGCCCGCGATCCCAACGTGAAGGCGGGGGCCTCGAGGGCGAAGGCCGCGGTGGAGGCGGCGGCGCGGGCGAGGAAGCCGCGGCTGAAAATGCCTAAGGAAGGCGTCGCCGCCAGGCGGCCGAGCGCGGCCAGGCGCGCGACGCGGAAGGCGCCGCCGGCCAGGACCATGCCGGCGATCCCCGCAGGATCGCAGGCCTCGAGGGCGAGGCGGCGGAGCAGGAATTCGGCCCGGCGCCCGCCGTCGCCGCGGCCGAGGATCGCGTCCCGCTGCGCGCGGGCTTGTGCCGCGACGGATGCGGGGATACCCGCGACATCGTCCCTCAGGCCTTGGTACAGCTCCGCGGCGATCGCGAGGTTACCGGAGAGTTCTTGGCGGCGGGCGAAATTTAGCAGGGCTTCGGCGCGGAGCTCGGCGACGGGATCGGATAGGATGCGGCGGTATTCCGCGTAACCCGTCTCGCCCAGGGCCCGGCGCAGGGCGGCCCGGCTCGAGGGCTCGGGAGATTCTAGGTCGTGAGCGGGCGCGCGGCGCGGAGAAGCGAAACGATCGAGAAGACCGGGTAACGGCATGCGAAACTCCAAAAAAAGAAGCAGCAATTACCCGAAAGACCTTGGAAGGGCCGATTCGCAGGTTTGGGAAAAAATGTCAATGGGCGGCGGCAGAGCGAAGGCGTTCTAAACTCAAGCCTTTTCTAGGTAGGAATTGTTCTCCGTGTCCACGACGATCACGTCCCCCGGCTTGATGAAGAGGGGCACCTTGACCACGTTGCCGTTCTCGAGGGTGGCGTCCTTGGTGGCCCCGGCGAAGCCCTTGGTCGGCGGGTCGCAAGCCGTCACCTCGAAGGCGATGCGGGCGGCCAGGCTGACGCTGACCGGGCGTTCCCCGTGGCGGAACACGGTGATCTGGGCCTCCGGCTTCAGGTACCGGACCGCGTCGCCCAGCATCGTTTCGGAGAGCTCGATCTGCTCGTAGGTCTCGGGGTCCATGAAGTGGTAGGTCGAGCCGTCCTGATAGAGGAAGTTCATCTTGCGGGCGACGAGCTCGACCTCCTCGACGGTCTCGGTGGAGCGGAAACGCTGGTTGATCTTGATGCCGGTGCGCAGGTTGCGCAGCTCGGTTTGGACGACGGCGTTGCCCTTGCCGGGCGTGACGTGCTGGACCTTGAGGACGCTGAACAGCTCGTTGTCGATCTTGAGGCAGAGGCCGGAGCGGATTTGGGTCGCGTTGATCATGCGGGCTCCTTAACCCAGCCGCTTGCTTTGCGCAACCCAAGGCCTATGGCTTTATCGCTTGCGCCCCGGCGGCGGCCTGGGCATGATCCCGGCAGAAAAGGAGTTTGCCATGAGCCAGGACAACGAAGACATCAAGGCGGAATTGGAAAAGCTGCGCGCGGAGAACGCCGCGCTGAAAAAAACCTCGGCGCGGGGCCTGTCCCTCAAGGTCAGCGAGAAGGGGGCCCTCTCGGTCTACGGCCTCGGCCGCTTTCCCGTCACCCTCTACAAAGAGCAGTGGGCCAAGCTCCTCGACTTGGCCGACGACATCCGGGCCTTTCTCAAGGCTAACGATGCGGCCTTGAAGAGCAAGGAATAGCGTTCGCGACAACAGGATCGTCTTTAGGAAATGCCGCCGGAAGACGCCAAGCCGCGGAAGGCGAGGCGGACGGTCTCGCGCCACTCGCTTAGGCGGGCCTCGAAGGCCTCGCGGCGGGCGCGGAGATTTTCTTTGGCGGCGAGCAGCGACTCGCGGGAGCGGTCGGCGGTGCTGCGCTTGAACTCGTAGTAATTTTTGCGCGCCTTCGCGTAGAGCTCGGCCGCGTCGAGCAGGGTCTGGCGCAGCGCCAGCAGCCGGTCGTAGACCGGCGCCGGGGCCGGAACCCGCTTCAAATCCATCTCGAGGCGCGCCTTCAAGATCAGGTGCTGGGGCGTGCGCCTCAAACCCTTCACCAGGCGCAGCTTGGCCAGCGTCCACAGCGCCCACTTCGTCGGGTCCCAGTGATACCAGCGGATGCCGTTGCGGTAGTCGCTTTGGAAGCAGTGGTGGTAGTTGTGGTAGTTTTCGCCGCAAAGGATGGGGGCCAGCCACCAGACGTCGCGCGCCGTGCAGGCGTCGGAATAGGGCTGGGTGCCGAAGCGGTGGGCCAGCGAGTTGATCGTGAAGGTCGTGTGGTGGGTGATCGCGATGCGCAGCAGCACCCCCCAGAGGAACATGCCCATCGGCCGTCCGATGAGAAAACCGATCAGCAAGGGCAGGCCGATCGCCAGGGGCAGGGAGATCCAGACCCAATACTTGTGCTGCCACATCACCCAGCGGTCTCGGGCCAAGTCGGGCGCGTTGCGCAGCAGGTTCTGGCGGCTGGCGGGGTCTTCGGCCAGCAGCCAGCCGACGTGGGACCACCACAGGCCCTTCTTGGCGCTGTAGGGATCTTTGTCCGTGTCGACGTAGCGGTGGTGGCAGCGGTGGTCGGAGGCCCAGACCAGGGCGGACTGCTGGAGGGCGGCGCAGCCGACGATCAGGTAGAAGAGCTTCACGGCCGGATGGCACTGGAAGGCCTTGTGCGCGAAGTAGCGGTGGTAGCCGCCGGAGACGACCATGGCGACCACGAAGACGAAGGCCGCGCAGAAGATCGGCTCGACCGGATGCACGCCGTGGCGCGGGATGTAGAGCGCCAGGCCGACCAAGCCGCCGAAGAGAGTTAAAGACAGGACCGGAACGGTCAACCACTGGATCTTTTTCAAAGCCTCAATCACGAAAACCCCGAGCAAATGTGGATGCATCGCGTAACCCGGTTGCGGGTTTTCCACAAGCGGATTGTCGCACGGGTTTCGGCGGGCTTTCAATGGGCGATGCCGCGAATTTGGTCGACCATATATTGCGCCGCGTTGGTCTGGGGGTGGTCGGGGAGGTAGACCACCGAGATCGGGCCGCCATCCTGGTGGGCCTCGTAGACCGAGGTCGGGACGTGGATGGTGTGCCGGTGGGCCGTCCCGAAGGCGTCTTGGAACTCATAGATTAGAATCGGCGAGCGGCGGCCCTTGCCGACCTTGCGGTATTCCTTGGCGACGATCTTGCCGGTCGCCGGCGTTCCCTCGGCCGCCAGCTTCTTCAAGTCGAGTCCGCGCTTGACGATCGAGAAAATGGCGATTCCCACGATCAGCAGGAAGATACCGACAAAAATAAGCAATTCGGCCATGATTCGTAAATTTTTCTCACGATTTTCAAGGATTTGGAATAGATTTCCCGACGCTCGAGGAAACAGGAGGCATTCATGAAATCCCTGCGTGGTTTCTTGGCGATCGCCCTGAGCGCCTGGGCCCTGACGAACGCCCGCGCGGCCGCGGCGCCCGCGGAGGCGGTCCAGGTCGCGGATTCGGTCAACCGCTTCGGCTTTTTCCTATTCTCCCGCCTGGCCGCGGAAAATCTCGCCGGGCCCAAACCGGCGGAAAACCTCTTCATCTCCCCCGCCAGCGTCGCCTGGGCCTTCGACATGCTGCTGAACGGCGCGGAGGGCCCGACCCTCGAGGCGATGACGAAGACCCTGGAGGCGGGCGGCCTGAGCCTCGCCCAGCTCAACGCCGCCAACCTGGCCCTGCGGCAGTCCCTCGAGTCGGCCGACCCCAAGGTCGAGATCGCGATCGCCAACGGCCTCTTCGGCAAGGCCGGGGTGTCTTTCCTGCCGGCCTTCCTCGAGCCCGTGCGGCGGTACTACGCCGCCAAGCTCGCCGCCCTCGACAGCGCCGAGACGGTCAATGCCTGGGTGAACGAAAAGACCCGGGGCAAGATTCCCACTATCCTCAAGCCGGAAAACGTCACGCCCCAAACCATCCTGGTCCTCGTGAACGCGATCTATTTCAAGGGGCTCTGGGATAAGCCTTTCCCCAAGGCCGCCACCGCCTCGCAGCCCTTTCACCTCCTCGACGGCTCCGCCAAGCCGCACCCGATGATGAGCCGCTCGGCGCGCTTCCGCTACTACGAGGACGCGGCCTTGCAGGCGATACGCCTGCCCTACGGCTCGGGCCGCCTGGGCATGATCGTGGTCCTGCCGGCGAAGGGCTCCAGCCTCAAGGCCTTGGCGGCCGGTCTGGACGCCGGCCGCTGGCGCAGCCTGGTCGCGGGCCTGAAGGAGCGCCCCGGCAAGCTCGTCCTGCCCCGCTTCAAGGCGGAATACGCGACCGAACTCTCCCGCACCCTCAAGGCCATGGGGATGGAGCTGCCCTTCACCGAACAGGCCGATTTCAAAAAGCTCGCCCAGGTCCCGCCGGGCTGGTGGGTCAAGATCAGCGCGGTGTTTCACAAGACCTTCGTCGAGGTGAGCGAGGAGGGCACCGAGGCCGCGGCCGCGACGGCGGTCACCATGCTGGCGGGTTCGGCCCCGCCGCCGCCGGAGGCTCCCTTCACGATGGTGGTGGACCGGCCCTTCGTCGCCGCCATCGAGGACGGCGCGACGGGGCTCGTCCTCTTCCTGGGCGCGATCGTCGCGCCGCAGTAATCCCTCGCCAGGGCGCGGCGTTTTCGTTATCCTAGGCCTTGGATCGGCAAAGGAGGTCCCATGAGCCACCTCAAGTCCCTGGTGAAGAAGACGGACGTCGTCACGCTCCCCCCTTCCGCGACGGTCCTCGAGGCCAGCAAGAAAATGGCCGAGCACCTGATCGGCAGCGTCATCGTCCTGGAGGGCGACCGCCCGCTGGGGATTTTCACCGAGCGCGACCTGCTCAACCGCGTGGTCGCCAAGGGCCTCGATCCGCAAAAAACCCCTCTCTCCCAAGTCATGTCCCAGGGCCTGAAGACGGTCTCGGTCCACGAGACGGTCGAGGCCTGCTTCAAGAAGATGGAGGAGACCAAGTGCCGCCACATCCCGATCGAAGAGGACGGTCGCCTGGTCGGGGTGGTGACGATGCGGAACATCCTCGAATGGCTCACCGACCAGATCAAGGAAGAGAACCTCTTCCTCAAGAACTACATCCAAAGCTGAATCGGGCGGCTTGACATCCCCTTCGCCTTTAGGGACTTTCCCCGCAACGCCGCCCCGCGCCGCGCGATAAGGGCCTGGGCGCTCCGCTAATTTCGAGGGACGAAGTATGCGTGTATGGATGGATCGACGGATTTTCTGCCTGGCCCTCTTCGGCCTCGCCTTGGGCCTGCTCGGGGCGCCCGCCGCCCTTCGGGCCCAGGCCGGCGCCTATCAGATCGATCCCAAACAGAGCGGCTTCTTGGTCAACACCGGCGTCGCGGGGCTTTTCAAGAAATTCGGAAGAAATTTGACCTTCGAGGTGCGGGATTACGCCGGCGAGATCCGCTTCGACCCCAAAGAACCCGGCGCCTCCTCCCTGAAGATCCAAGTGAAGTCCCAGACCCTGGCGCTCAAGAGCCAGGCCACCGAGCAGGACCGCATGAACATCGAGATGCGCACCCACGAGAAGGTGCTGCACAGCGAGAAATTCCCCGAGATCGAATACGTCAGCGACCGCGTCCAAATATGGAAGACGGGCGAGGGCCGCTACGACGTCGACGTGCAGGGGCACCTCAGGCTCCACGGCGTGACGCGCTCGGTGCCGCTGCGCGCCTCGGTGCAGGTGCGCGGCAATCGCCTCGAGGCCGCCGGCGAGGCGTCGCTCAGCCAGAAAGAATTCAAGATCAAGTCCTACGCCTACCAGGGCGGCGCCCTGCGCGTCGCCGACGAGGTGAAGATCTCCTTCAACCTCGTCGCCCTCCGCTAGCTCTGACCGTTCACTTTTCCAAGGCCTTCAGCCGGAACAGCAGGCCGCCCGCGATGCCCGCGACCGAGGGCACAACGAGGAAGAGCCAAAGCTGCTCCAGGGCCTTGCCGCCCACCAAGAGCGCGGGTCCCAGGCTGCGCGCCGGGTTGACCGAGACGCCGGTGATCTGAATGCCGAAGATGTGGATCACCACCAGGGTGATGCCGATGGCCAGTCCGGCGATCTGCGTCGGCGCCCCGGCTTGGGTGGAGCCCAGGATGACGATGACGAAGAGCAGCGTGGCGACGAACTCGAAGAGGATGGCCGCGTTCTGCGCGTAGCCGCCCAGGTAATCGGGCCCCCAGCCGTTCTGCCCGAGGCCGCTCGCGGCCACGTCGTAGCCGGAGAGTTTGCCCGACAGGATCAGGCTTAAGGCCCAGGCGGCGACGATGGCCCCCAGGCACTGCGAGACGATGTAGCCGGCCAAGTCGGGCAGGGACAGGCGCCCGGCCGCGAAGGCCGAAAGGCTCACCGCCGGATTGATGTGGCAGCCCGAGATGAAGCCGATGCCGTAGGCCATGCCCAGCAGGGCGAAACCGAAGGCGAAGGCGATGCCGACGACGCCGACCTTGTCGCCGGCGACGACCGCGGTGCCGCAGCCGAACAAGACCAATGTGAAAGTGCCGAGGAACTCGGCGAGGTATTTTTTCATCGCTGTCCTCCCTTTCCTTAAGCCCGAGGGTGGTTTTGGGTCGATTGTGCGGTCTTTTGAGCCCCGGGCCAAGCGACAATTCGGAACACCCAGGCCCCGATTTAACATCCTGCGTTAATCGCCCCCGCGTGGGCCGGCATCGGAAGAAGGGACGCTGGCGGTTTTCTCCGGGATGCGCTACGAAGCGGGCATGGGAAATTCCGAAATCTTCCGACGGGCCCGCGAGGCCGTCCACGCCGGCCAGGACCGGCGCCAAGTCTACGACTCGCTTAAAGACCAGATCCGCCGGCCGGTGAAACTGGCGGTGGCCATCGCCAACATCCCTTATCCGGAGCTGCGGGCGAAGTACCGGGTCCTGAACACCGTCCTCTTCGTCCTGTTGCTTCTCGCGGCTTTGTCCAAGCTACTGTCGGTCTTCGCGATGTTCCAAAATTTCGGCCTCTTGCCGGCCTTAGGCGTCGCTCTGATCGGCCTTATCGTGCCGGTGGCCTGCGCGGTCGAGGTCTACCGCTTCAGCGGGCAGATCTACTTGCTCATCCCCATCTTCTGCCTGCTCGGCGTGACGCAGATGCTAAGGCGCTACGACGGCGACTGGGTCGGTGCCGTCATCGACGGGGTCTTCCTCCTGCTCATCGCGGCCTTGAGCCTGGTGATCAAATTCAAGGTCTTCCCCAATATGGGGATCGGCGGGGTGAAGAAGGACACCCAGGGCCAGTACCTCTTCTGAGACGGGGATTAGGTTTTTTCGGCCCAAGGCCTGGGCCTTTCGCAAGCCGCCGGCCTCCTCCCGCGGCCAGAAATTCCGAAATGCTTGTTTGAAATGGAAGGCGTTCTTTGCTACGGGACGGAATATGAAAATGATTCGTCTCTTGATCCTTGGACTTTGCGGACTTTGGGCGACGGCGGCGCGGGCGCAGACCCCCGTCCTGGACGTGACCCCCATCTTGATCGATTTCGGGACGGTCGAGGTCGGCGCCTCGCAGTCCCAAGAAATCACCCTCTCTAATCTCACCGCGGCGCCCCTGCCCATCACCGGCTTCAGCGCCGGCGGCGACGCCAGCTTTTCGATCGACGTCCACGGCGGTTCCCAGCCCTGCGGCAGCCAAAACCCGACGATCGCGCCCGACGATTTCTGCACGATGGTGGTCACCTATGCGCCGACCTTTCCCGAGTCGTCTTCTGCCAGCGTCTCTTTTACCCCCAACGGACAGGCAGATCTCTCCGTGAACGCCCGTTTTCTGGGCGAGGCCCCCGATCCCGACAGCGGCGGTTGCTCCCTAAGCGGTGCCATGCCCGGTGCCTCCGGCCTTTGGCTCTTCCTGCTGCCCCTGACGACCCTAGCGGTCGGCCGGTGGCGGGCCCACCGATAGGCCTTTATCCACTTCACGAAATTTCCGATTTATGGGCCCCACCCCCCGAGGGGCGCAGGGGTTTTTGTAAAAATCTAATAAAATCAAGATCCTATTTCCTGGGCGGCCTCTGGCACATGCGGTGCAATCTACTCCATTCGACAATCGAAGGAGGCTTTTATGTCGTTTGGAAATATCTTGAAGAACACCGCATGGATCGCCGGTCTCGCGCTGGCGTCTCTGGGATTTTTAGCCAGCAGCCATGCCGCGAAAAAGACCGTGGGACCCTATACCGCCTACGCGGGCGCTCAGGTCCTGTTGCAACCCGGCCTGGGGGCCAAGGACGCGACCCGGCTGAGCTTTCCGCCGGACTACAGCTTTTCGGGAGGGATCGAGATACCGATCGAGCGGGACATGGCGGCGGGCGACGCCGTCACCCTCAGCAACACCACCGGCGGCGACAAGGCCAAGACGGCGGAACTGCTGGTGGAGCGCAGCGCCCAGGGCGGGTTGCTGGTTCGCCTGGTCAACCACGAGGGCTTTAACTATCAACGCTGCGTCGGCGGCGACGAGCCCGGACCGGGGATCGCCCACGGCGAGGGCCCGGGCGAGACCTGTTTCGAGCACGGCTTGGTCGTGACGCGTCCCGATCAATTCCAGGGGACCCTCGCTCGGATCAACCTCGATCAAGGCCTGGAGATCGCCACCGTCCACGGTCAGGTCTCCTACCGATTGGCCGCGGAGAACGACAAGCACGCTATCGCCGCGGACGAGGCGCTGTTCCTGCGCCTTTCCGCCGGGCAGAGCGTCCAGCTGAAGGTCGAGGCCGCGCCCGCGCACAAATTCCTCGCGACCGACGGCAAGCTGCTCTACCACCTGGCCGAGGTGAAGCAGACCGGGCCCGCCCTGGGCCAGACCGCGGCGGTCGGCGAGCTGAGCTTCACGGCGATGTTCGAAGTCGGACCGCAGGGCGACAATCATTTCAAGCTCCCCTTGCGCGCCGGCGACGTGGTCCGCGTGAAGGGCGGCGCGGAAGGCCAAGACTTCGCCTTCTCCGCGACCGAGGGCAACAACGGTTCCCTGCTCCAGATTTCCCAAATCGCCGCGGACCGTCCCTTGAGGTCGGTGCAGGTCAACGACGGAAATTGGATCACCTTGGCGGAAGATGCCGTGGTGAGCATCGCCTCTTCGGGCGGCTCGGCCGGTTACCAAAGCTCCGGCGCTTCCCAGCAGTTTGCGTTGCCGGACGGCAAGACCTCGATCGTGCAGTCGGGCGAGGTGGCTAAGATCGAGATGTTCACGACGGTGCAGGCCGGCGGCATGAAGTTCGCTCCGACGCCTCCGAAGGCGGGTTTCGACGGCCCGACGGATCTGGCGATCCCGCACTTCGACCCGGTGCCCACCGACGAGCCGGAGGCTACGGACGCCCCGCAAGACGGCGAGGACGGCGCGAACAAGGGCGTAGTGCCCGGCGAGGGCTTAAGCCCGAGCGCTTCGGGCAGCGGCTGGGCGGGTTGCAGCCTGTCGGCGCCGGCGGCCGCGATCCCCGGCTGGGACCTGGCCTGGCTGACGCTGGCCCTCCCTCTCCTGCGACGCCGCAAGTAGACGTTTGAAAAACCATAACCTATCCCCTTCCGACAGCCCCCGGCCGCAAGCCGGGGGTTGTTATTTTTGGGGGCGAAGGCCTAGGCGCAATTTTTCAATTTCCGAAAACGGGAAAGTCCGACCGAAACAGGCGCGAGACATGGCAGAATATTTGTTGGAGGGGCTCTGGCTTGCTGGCGGGCAGATCCAACCTTGGATGATGGGGATCGCGGCCGTGGGCGCCCTCAGCAAGACGAGGTCGGCAAGAATGGGCTAAATGTCCAGCTTGGGCCGGGGCTGAGGCTGGGGTACGGAAAAGCGGAAGCGCCCCTTAAAACCGTCGACCTCTTCTTGCCCCGATTCGCCGTTGTCCAGCTTGTCCGCGGGAGCCAGGGAGTCGTTTCCGTTTTTAAAATTTTGGAAGAGGGCCTTGCCGTCGTTGCCTCCCCAAATCCCCGCTCGCGTGCTGCGGATCTCGCCGACCAGGCGGGGGCGCGCGCCTTCGAATCGGCTCCCACCCGCGGCGGGCCCCTCCGTAGGCTTGGGGGTCGCGGCCCGAAGGGCCTGGAAGTCGCCGCCCTCGGCGGCGAGCAGCGCGGTGGCAAGGGGGGTGGGGATGCGTTGGGTCGACATGAAGGGCCTCCTATCAAAGTGCGGCTAATTCCTTAAGCAGTCTTCGTGCCAAAGGCCTGAAGAGGGATGACGGGGATATTTGGCAATGATTTCGATAGGGACATTATGGCCTCATCCATAGGTTTTGTTCCCCTTTCCCTTTGCCACTTCTCGCATTGAGAACAATTTTCAAAAATGCTGTGAAGTCGGGGCCGTCGCTTCTTAAAACTTCACAAGTGGGGTCTTTGTGGGTTGGGGATCAAATAATATTTAAGTAAAATCAATGAGTTATACATGAAATGAACTGGCACTGGGCTTGCTTCTTCTTGGAAGGAATTCATCGGCGGGGAGCGTATGGGCCTCCAAGGGCTACAAAGGCAAATCCAGCGGACTTTCGAGAGATTTCTCCATGAAAATACGGCGAGCCAGGGAATCGTGAACCCGGGCGCTGCTTCGGTTTCTGCTTTCGAAACTCATCCTCGCGTTTCCATCGTCCAGCCAAAACATTCGACTTCCTTAGCGGCGCGACTTCAAGGGGCGGCGGAGAAGTTTCTGCCGTCCGAGGCGCCGTCGTTCCTCTCTAATTCTCAAGAGCGAATGCTGAACGGCATTGTGTCCGTGGAAGTCGCCGGCGCGGAATGGGCCTTGTTGGAAGAGCTTGGCGGACCGGTGCTGGAGCCCGACTTGGTTTCCGCTTTGACGTCCTATCGGGGCCATCTCATGGGCCGTTTGGCAGTTTTGGAATCCCGGTTGTTGGACGCGGTGACGGAGTTGGACGGAGAGATATCCGATCGGACGGATCAATTGTCGGGAAACGAGAGAGAAGGCGAGGGGCAGACGGATCTCGAGCAGGCCGTCGAGGCCTTGGAAGAGGCCCGTGGGAGTTTGGAGGCGGACCTGGAGACATTGGCTTCGCTGAATGAAGAGCTGTCGATAGGCGAGGATGATCCAACAGCTTATGGGGAGACCGTCGCGGGCGTGGCTCAAGACCTCTTGGGGATGAAGCGGGTTTATCTGCAGAAGGATTGGGATCGAGCCTTGGAGGAGCTTCGAGGAGAGTCCGAATTCGCCAAATTACCCCACGTTCGATCCCAGTTAGAGTCTTTGGGATATCCCAGTTTAGAGAATTTCGAGACCTTGGTGCTTTTACAGGCCCAGGCGGAGCTGTGGGCGGTGACGGAGGCGCGGATCGAGCAGTTTGGCGAGATGATGAAGGTGTCGGGGATGACGGACGGCATCGTCAACCTGGGCGGACTCAAGGAGATCAAGCTGACTTATGCGCAGGAATACAGCGGGCGTCAGGCGGATTACACGAAGGTATTGAGGTATCTGAACGAGGGGAATGCAGCGGAGGCGTTGGAGTTGTTCCAAGGGCTGGAGGGATCCCGAGAGACCGAGATATTGTTCGAGGCCTTCAAAGAGGCGGAGACGATCAACGCCTGCACGGTGAATGCCCTGACGGTCGTTGGAGCCGGGGCCGCGGCCAGGCTGGCGATGCCGGTCATCCGGGGCCTGGCCTTGATGGGGAACGTATCGAGCAAG
>JAANMW010000291.1_pt1 | contig 57715 bp, 47 predicted proteins | sample 7279671 | NCBI WGS metagenome assembly JAANMW01 (sample SAMN14094541, study PRJNA606508) | bioreactor metagenome | isolation source: A lab-scale SPAN reactor treating ammonium-rich wastewater day 247 | place: Ireland: Galway | collected 2017-09-19 | reverse complement strand
TTCCCGCCGCAGACGCGCCCGCCGCGGCCACGCGCTGGTTGTCTATAAATGGGCGAAGGACAGCGTTGGTGCGCACAAACGTGGCGAAAATCGCGGTGTTTGTCTGCGCACGCGGGTCGCAAGTGCTGGCGGAGGCGGGAGAAGAAAAAATTCGCGCAGACAGCGAAAAATCGTGAGCAGGGCGGCGATTCCCAGCCACGCGTGTGCGCACGAAGGAGGGCGAAAGGGAGCGCGGCGCGAGAAACGGTATCCGACATGCTCTGTAGAAAAGCTCAGCATTCACGTCTTCCGCGACATCATGACATCCCCGATTCCCGCGGAATTGTCACGATTCGGCTTCGCAAAGAGTGCCTGGCGTAGCTGGAACAGCGAGGTTTTCTACAGAGCAGCTCGGCGTGGGATTATGGGGCGAGGGGCGGGGTTTGGGGTTTGTCGAGCAGGTCGGGGCGGCGGACGGCGGTGCGCTGGCGGGACTGGTCGCGGCGCCAGGCTTCGATTTTCGCGTGGTCGCCGCAGAGGAGGATGTCGGGCACTTCGCGGCCATTCCAGACGCGGGGACGGGTGTAATGCGGATAGTCGAGCAGGCGGCCGCTGCCGGCGGCGAAGCTCTCGTGCAGGGCGGATTCATCGTGCCCGAGTACGCCGGGGATGAGACGGACGACCGCGTCAATGAGCACCATGGCGGGCAGTTCGCCGCCGCTGAGGACATAGTCGCCGATGCTGATCTCCTCGATGGGATCGAGGGCGTCGATGACGCGCTGGTCGATGCCCTCGTAGTGGCCGGCGATGATGAGCAGGCGCGGGTGGGCGGCGAGCTGTTCGACGAGGGCCTGGTTGAGGCGGCGGCCCTGGGGGGTCATGAGGATGCGTGTGGCCGGCAGGTCGGGCTGCCGGGCTTCGACGGCGTGGACGGCGTCCCAGACGGGCTGGCACTGGATGACCATGCCGGGTCCGCCGCCGAAAGGGGGCTTGTCGACCTTGCCGTGCTTGTCGGCGGTGTGGGCGCGGATGTCGGTGAGGTGGTATTGGACGCGGGGGGCGTGGGGGCGTGGTGTGGGTTGGGGGTCGGGGCTGATGCGGGCGGGGTCGGCGGCGCGTTTGAGGATGCTGGCGCCCAGCACGCTTTCGAACATCTCGGGGAAGAGGGTGAGGATGTCGATGCGCACTGCGGAGTCCTCGGTGGCGGCATGAACATTCGGGCTTCGGTCCGGGCAAAGAAAACCGGAGGGCGTCGAGCCCTCCGGCAATGGTATCGGGATGAGGATCGGGGTGCGGGCGTGCGGCGTGGAAGCTGAGGGGCGATCTGTGATCGCCCGCCAGGCCTAGCGGGCGTGGCGGTTACTTGGCCGCGGCCTTTTCGATGACGCCGGCTCGGGTCAGGAGGGTGCGGACAGTGTCGGACGGCTGGGCGCCGACGCTGAGCCAGTACCTGGCCCGCTCGGTCTCGACGCGCAGGGCCTTGGCGTCGTCCTTTTCGGCGGGATCGAAGAAGCCGATCTGCTCGATGGGCCGGCCATCGCGGGGCGACCGCTTGTCAATCGCACAGATGCGATAGAAGGGGCGGTGGGTTCTGCCAAAACGCTTGAGTCGCAGTCTGACCACGTGGGGGTCTCCGTGTGTCGTTCTCGTAGGTCGAGCCCGAAGGCGAGCCGCGCATGATACCCGGCGAGGGGAAGGGGATCAAGACGCGGGAGAGCGGGGAATCCGGGCCGGAAGGGCTCGGCGTGGGCGCCAGCGGGCGGGGGGGCGGTTTCAGCGGGCGGCCGGGTGGTCGCGGTAATGGCAGGCAGCGCAATGGTCGGGGTCGGCGTCCACAGGCTCCAGGGCGGGACGTTCGTGGACGCAGCGGCCCATGACGGAGGCGGGCTGGCCGGCGATGGTGATTTGCACCGTGTCCGACGCCTCGGCGCTGACGGCAAGGGTGCGGGTGAGCGGGCAGCGAGGGTGGAAGGCGCAGCCGGCGGGCGGGTTGACGGGCGAAGGCACCTCGCCGGGGAGGATGATGCGGCCGCCGGCACGGACAGGTTCGGGATGCGGGGCGGCGGAGAGCAGTGCGCGGGTGTAGGGGTGCCTCGGATCGCGGTAGAGCTGGCGGCGGGGGGCGGTGGCGACGATGCGGCCCAGGTACATGACGGCGATGCGGTCGCAGAAGTGCTCGACGACGGCGAGGTTGTGGGCGATGAAAAGGTAGGACAGGCCCAGGTCGGCCTTGAGGTCGCTGAGAAGATTGAGGATCTGCGACTGGATGGAGACGTCCAGCGCGCTGACTGGCTCATCGCAGACGATGAAGCTGGGTTCGAGGGCGAGGGCGCGGGCGATGCCGATGCGCTGACGCTGACCGCCGGAGAACTCGTGCGGGTAGCGGTCGTCGTGGTCGCGTGCCAGACCGACGCGTTCGAGCAGGTCGCCGACGCGCCGGCGCAGTTCCGCACCGCGGGCCAGTCGATGGACGGCGATGGGTTCGCCGATGATGCGGCCGACGGTGTGACGCGGGTTCAGCGAGCTGACCGGATCCTGGAAGATGATCTGCATGCGGCGGCGCAGGGTCTTGAGCTTGCGGCCGCGCAGGGCGAAAACATCCTGGTCATCGAACCGCACCTTGCCGGCGGTCGCGGGAATGAGGCGCAGGATCGAGCGGCCGACGGTCGATTTGCCGCAGCCCGACTCCCCGACGAGGCCGAGCGTTTCGCCGCGGCGGACGACCAGGTCAATGTCGTCGACGGCCTTGAGATGAGCGACGGTGCGGCGCATGAGGCCGCGCTTGACGGGGAAGTAGGTTTTGAGGCCGCGCACTTCGAGCAGGGGACGGCCGTCGTCGCGTGAAGAGGCGAAGGTGTGGGCGGCCGGTGCGTCGAGCGTGTCGATGGTCATGGGCGTGGGTCAGTATATCGGGGGCGCCGGCGGGTATATGAAAAGCCCGCCCCGGGGATGGGGCGGGCGGTGGGTGGTCGTGGGGTTGGCGGGGAGGGCCCATCTACGATCGCCCGTCATGCGGGTTGGAATGTTGGCGGCAGGTCATTCGCTTTGTTCGGCACCTTCAGACAGGGCGAGCAGGACGTAGCGGACATTGCCGTCGTAGAGGATGCGCAGGCGCACGCCCTTGGTGATGTCCTGCGTGGCGATGGCATCGATGAGATCCTGGACGCTGGTGACGGCGTCGCCCATGACGTGGGTGATGACAGCTCCGCGGCGCAGACCCTCGGCGGCAGCCACCGAGCCTGGGCGCACGTCGCGGATCAACACGCCCTTGGCGTCGGCATCGAGTTTGAGTTGTTCGGCCAGTTCGGAGGTGAGGGTAGTCAGGCGCTGGAAGCCGAGTTTGAGCAGCGTTCCGCGGCCGGGGGCGTCGGCGTCGAGAGCACGCTCGGGGGTGCCTGGGGCGGAGGCGACGCCATCTGGCAACTCGCCGAGTTCGATCTTGATCTGCCGGGTTTGCCCGTTGCGGAAGATCGTCAGCGTGACGCTGGCTCCGGGGGGTGTGGCGGCGATCATTTCGCGCAGCATCTCGGTGCTGTCCACGGGCTGGCCGTCGACGGCGGTGATGATGTCGCCGCTTTCGACGCCGGCTTCGCCCGCGGGCCCGCCTTCGAGCGGCTGAGTGACGAGCACGCCTTTGCCCTGGTAACCGAAGCTGCGGGCCATGGCGGGCTTGAGGTCGTCAATGCCCACGCCCAGGTAGCCGCGACGGACGCGGCCGGTCTCGATGATCTGATCGACCACGGCCGTGACCATGCGTACGGGGATGACGTAGCCGATGCCGTCGGACCCGCCGCTGCGGGTGGCGATGGCGGTGTTCATGCCGATGACCTGGCCGTAGATGTTGGTCAGGGGCCCGCCGGAGTTGCCGGGGTTGATGGCGGCGTCAGTCTGGATGAAGTTCTCGTAACCTCCTTGCCGCGCCAGCAGGCCGATCTGCCGGCCTTTGCCTGAGACGATGCCCTGGCTCATGGAGAACTCGTTGCCGAACGGCGAGCCGAAGGCGAAGACGATGTCACCCTGCTCGACGTCCTGTTCAGCGATGGCGGCCGGGTGCAGGTCGCCGGCGGCGATCTTGACGACGGCCACGTCGGTCTTGGGGTCGGTGCCGACGACGGTCGCCTCAAACTCCGAGCCGTCATTGAAGCGGACGACCAGGCGGTCGGCGTTTTCGACCACGTGATGATTGGTGACGATGTGCCCCTTGGCGTCATAAACCCATCCGCTGCCGGCGCCGCGTTCGCGCGGGACGTTGTAGCGGTTCAGGCCTTCATCGCTGTCGGGCTGCGGGTCTTCCTGGTCGGGTTGGCCTTCGAAGAAACGGCGCATGTCATCGCGCGGCCCGAAGAAGAACTCGCGAGGGTCGATGAGGCGTCGCTGGCGTGTTTCGCGGGGCCTTTCATACGACTGGATGTGCACGACGCTGGGCTCGACGACCTGGGCGACCTGCCGGAAAGCGCTGGACAGCTGTGCCAGCGCGGGATTGGCGTCGAGGCCGTCGCGGATGGTCTGGATGCGGGCGTCGGCCTGGGCGTATACGACGTGGCGTGCGGCCTGCGGGCCGAAGGTCATCACCGCCGCCAGGGTGAACAGCAGAACAAGGGCCGGGCCGTAGTAACGGATGCGGGTCATCGGGATTATCTCCGTGCGTGCGGGACAGGACGAAGCATGGGCAACAGGTCGCGGCCGATCGCACCGCGGTCATCGACATACTACGCGGCCGGGGCGCGAAGGTTCACCGCGATGGCGGTTGGGCGGCGGGGCGGTTTAGCCGTCGAGGTGGTAGGGGTGATCGGCCTTGAGGTATTGTCCGGATTCAGCCAGTTCGACCCAGCGGGCGGCGGCCTGCTGGAGGGTGTCGCCGACGCGCCCCAGGACGGGGGCGAAGGGGGCGTGCCAGTCGGTGAGGCCGAGGATGTCGTGGAGGACGACGACGTGGCCGTGACAGTCGGGGCCCGCGCCGCAGCCCACGACGGGCACGGGTTCGTCGTCGCGTGTGAGAGGCTTGATGGCGGCGATGGCCTGGCGGGTGACTTCGGCAGGGACGGCCTCGTAGAGCAGCATCACCGCGCCGGCCTGGACCATGACGCGGGCCTGCTCCACCAATGCGTCGACGTCTTTCTTGCCGTGGACGATCATGCGGCTGCGGCCGTGATGCAGCTTCTGCTGGGGACGTGAGCCCAGGTGGGCGACGACAGGGATACCGGCCCGGCTCAGGCGCGCCACCAGCGGGGCGTGACTTTCATCCACTTCGAGCTTGACCACGTCGGCTCCGCCCTCGGTCAGGAAGCGGGCGGCGTTGGCCACCGCCAGGTCGTCGCCGCACTGGTAGCTGCCGAAGGGCATGTCGGCCATGACGAACGCATGGGGCGCCCCGCGGCGCACGGCCGCGGTGATCGTCACCATGAAATCCATCGTGACCGGCAACGTGTTCTCGTAACCCAGCACGAACTGGGCGGCTGTGTCGCCCACCAGCAGCGTGCGCAGGCCGGCCTTCCACAGCCAGCGGGCCGTGGTCGCGTCGTAGCAGGTGAGCATGGCGAAGGGCCGACCCTCGCGGACCCATTGACGGACGGTGCCGAGGCGGACGCGCTTGTCGGGAGGAGTGGGAGGCATCGCGGGATTATATCGGGCGGAGAAGTCCGGTCAGGCCGGTGCCGTCAGGTCTGTGTCTTCAGGTTTGTGCGGGCAGGGCGACTTCGACGCGGCCGGCGGTGATGCGTGTGGGGAAGGTCTGGACGGCGACGGCCGGGTTGTCGGGGCAGCGGCCGGTGTCGAGCGAGAAGGTCCACGCGTGACGCGGACAGATCACGCAGTCGCCTTCGATCGCCCCGCCTGAGAGCGGCGCGCCGGCGTGAGGGCAGACATCGGCGAGGACGGCGACTTTGTCTCCGCAGCGAAACACGGCGAGCGATCGGCCGGCATGCTCTACGTATTGGCCTTGCCCGTCAGGCAGGTCGGTGAGTTGGCCGATCGCGGTCCAGTGGGGTTGGGACTGCACCTATGCCTCGCTGGCGCGGATGAACTGGCGGTAGAGGTGGGCGTAGACGCCGCCGGTGGCCAGCAGTTCGAGGTGGCTGCCGTGTTCGACGATGCGGCCGTGGTCGAGCACAAGCACCACGTCGGCGTGGCGGATGGTGCTCAGGCGGTGGGCGACGACGAAGCTGGTGCGATCCTTGAGCAGCAGTTCCAGGGCCCGCTGGATGCGGGCCTCGGTCATGGTGTCGACGGCGCTGGTGGCTTCGTCAAGGATCAGGATGCGCGGGTTGGCGAGCATGGCCCGGCAGAAGCAGACGAGCTGGCGCTGGCCCAGGGAGATGTTTTTGCCGCCTTCGCCGACGTCGGTGTTGAAGCCCTCGGGCAGGCCTTCGAGGATGTCCAGGCAGTCGAGGCGGCGGGCGGCGTCGACCACCTGCTCGTCGGTGGCGGTGGGTTTGCCGACGCGGATGTTCTCCATGACCGTGCCGGTGAACAGGAAGTTGGCCTGCAGCACGATGCCCATCTGATTGTGCAGCGAGCGGCTGGTGGTGCGGCGGATGTCGTACCCATCGATAGTCAATTCGCCGCTGTCGGGCAGATAGAACTTGGCGATGAGGTTGATGATGGTGCTCTTGCCACTTCCTGTGGCGCCGACGAGAGCGACGGTCTGGCCGGCCCTAGCGCGGAAGCTCACTTCGTTGAGTACAACCGTGCCGGGCACGTAGCTGAAGGTGACGTCGCGGAATTCGACGTCGCCTTTGATCGGTGGGATGGCGACGGCGTCGGGGGCGTCGGTCCATTCGGGCTCGGTGTCCAGCAGCCGGAAGACACGCTCGGCGCCGGCCATCGACGTCAGGGCGGTGTCGTACATGTTGCCGATGACGACAACGGGTTCGAAGAAAAGCCCGGCCATGTAGAAGAAGCCGACGAGGGCGCCCAGCAGGGCCTGCTGCTCGGCGGGATCGGGGTGCAGGTGGAAGATGCGCAAGGCGGCGACGACGAGCATGATGGCCAGAAAGAGCGGGCGGACAAACTGAAGCAGCGGCAGGAACTGACCGCGTGTGCGTGCGGCGGCCATGTGGTAGCCGGAGTGGTGCTCGACGAGCTCGCCGAAGATGTCGGCGTTGACGTCCTGGCGCACGAAGCCCTGGGTCACGCGGATGCCGTTGACCGATTCGGCCAGCATAGCGGTGACGCGGCTGAAAGATTCCTGCACGTCGCGGTGGGCCTGCGACAGGCGTGGGTGAAAGCGGCGGTGGATGAGGAAGACCAGCGGCGCGAGGGCAAGCAGGATAAGAAACAGCACCCAGTCATACCAGATCATGAACGCGGTGGAGAAGATCATCTGGCCGGTCTGGACCATGCTGATGAACAGCACGTCCTGCACGCCCATGCGGACGTTCTCGACGTCGCTGGTCATGCGGCTGATGATGCGTCCGAGCTTCATCTTGCCAAAGAAGCTCATGGGCATGCGCTGCAGGTGGTCGAAGATTTCGTTGCGCAGATCGTGGACGATCGATTCGCCAAGCTGCAGCGAGTAGGCCGAGCGGAAGAAGTGCGTGAAGTGGGTGAGCATGGCCAGGCCGAAGAAGCCGGCCACGCCGATGGCCAGGGCGCGCGGATCGCCCTCGGCGATCGGGCCGTTGATCACGCGCGACAGCACATAGGCCAGCAGAGGAAGCTGCACAGAGCGGATGAGCACGGCGATCAGCAGGCGCGTGCGCAGGCCCTTGTGTGCTTTTGTATATCGGAACAGGCGGGCGATGAGGCCGAAGTCCAGCGGGCGCTGATCGGGCTCGCGGTCCTCGTCTTTCCTCTGGACGCGGGTCAGGGTGCGGGCGTAGGCGGCCTGGGCCTGGCTCATGAGGCGGCCTCCTGATCCTGCAACTGTTCATCCATGCCGGGGCCATCATCCTGGTTGGCGGGGCGGGGCGCGGCGGGGTCATCGTCGACGCCGAGCAGGCGGCGGCTTTCGTCGTCGGCGACCTGAAGCGTGGCGGCCTGGCGGTACTGGCCGCGGACATTCATGAGTTCGTGATGCTGGCCGATCTGCACGATGCGGCCCTTGTCGAGCACGACGATGAAGTCGGCCCGGCGCAGCGTGCTGAGCCGGTGGGCGACGACAAAGGTGGTGCGGCCCTTCATGGCGTTGTCCATCGCCTGGAGAATCTCGTGCTCGGTTTCGGGGTCGACGGCGCTGGTGGCGTCGTCGAGCAGGAGGATGGGCGGCTGGAGCAGGACGGCCCGGGCGATGGCCAGCCGCTGGCGCTGGCCGCCGGACAGGTCGTAGCCGTGCTCCCCGATCACCGTGTCGTAGCCATGTTCGAGTTCCTGGATGAACTCATCGGCCGCGGCGATGCGGGCGGCTTCCTCGATCTGCTGGCGGGTGGCCTCGGGATGGCCGAAGGCGATGTTGGCGGCGATGGTGTTGCTGAACAGGAAGCTTTCCTGGAAGACCAGGCCGATGCTGCGGCGAAGCTGGTCCAGTTCCATGTCGCGCACGTCGACGCCATCGAGCAGGACGCGGCCCTGGTCAGGGTCGTAGAAACGCGGGATCAGACTCAGCAGCGTACTCTTGCCCGAGCCGGTCGCGCCGAGGACGGCCACGCACTGGTGGGGTTCGACGCGGAAGTGGATGTCGGACAGCACGGGGTCGGCGGGTTTGTAGGCGAAGCTGACGTGCTCGAAGCGGACCTCGCCGCGCACCACGTCGAGTCGCCGGGGTCTGGCGGGGCTTGCGATCTCAATGGGGGTGTCCATCACCTCGAAGACGCGCTGGGCCCCGGTGAGGCTGCGCTGGATGACGTCAACAATGCTGGAGATCTGGCTGACCTGGCTGGCGAAGCCGCCGAGCAGGCCGGTGAAGACGATCAGCCCGCCGCCGAAGGTGAAGGCGGGGTCGGTCATCACCAGGTGGCCGCCGTAGCCGAGCAGGATGGCCATGTTGATGTGCGTGAGCACGCCCATGCCGGGCATGAACACGCTGGTGAGGCCGAAGATCGTGAACCGTTGGTCGCGCAACTGGGCGTTGGCGGTCTGGAACTTGGCGGCCTCCTGCTTCTGGCGGCCGAAGCACTTGACCACATGCACGCCCTGGATGTTCTCATTGAGGTGCAGGACGAGGCTGTCGCTGAGCTTGCGGGTCTGGCGGTAGCGGGGGCGTATGGTCCGCGAAAACCAGATAGCGGCGACGGTCATCAGGGGAACCGTGATGAGGCACCAGAGCGTCAGCTTCACATGCAGGTTGAGCATGTAGACGGTGTTGGTGACGAGAATGATGCCCACGAGGATGACCTGCACCACCACGCGGTCCATGAACATGCGCACCGATTGCACATCACTGGTGACGCGGTTGATGAGCGAGGCGCTGCTGGAGGCGTCGAAGAAGCGGAAGCTGAGGCGCTGGAGTTTGTCGTAGACCTGGCGGCGCATGTCGACGACGATGTTCTGGGCGACCTGGGAGTGGACCACGCTGGTCACGTATTGGAGGACCATGATGAGAGCGGCCGAGACCAGCAGCACGGACGCGAGCAGACAGACCACCGCGAGCGGCGACCAGCCCGCCGGCGGCTGGAGGCCGAAGGGAAAGCGTGGGGCGGCCTTGTCGGGCAGCACCTGGTGGCGGAAGACGTCCATGGCGATGCCGAAGGCCGTCAGACCCATCAGACCCAGGGCGTACATGACCATGTGCAGCAGCACCACGGCCATGCAACCGAAACGATAGCGCCAGGTCATCGCCAGCAGGCGGGCGATGAGCCGAAAGTTGGAGGCTTCCTGATCGCCGTCAGGGGCGCCGGCCGCGGGCTTTTTGTCGCCCGGGGCCGATTGGGCGGGGGCCGCATCCACGCAGCGGAATCCGGAGCGGGCTTACCGGGCCGCTCGAACCGGGGGAACAACGGGTGAGTCTATCGGCCACGGCGAAGGCGACAAGGTGGTTGGGCCCAAACGGGCGACTTTTTCATAGATTCACGCCAGTCGGGGGCGGGGTTATGATGCGCGGCCTCGTGCCCAGGGAGTTTTCGGTGGCCCATTCGCTGTGTGTATTCTGTTCATCGAGCGAGGCGGTCGACGGCGTGTACGTCGAGGCGGCTGAGCGCTTGGGCCGTGCCCTGGGTGAGCAGGGCGGGACGCTGATCTACGGCGGGGGCAACATCGGGCTCATGGGCAGGGTGGCGCTGGCGACGCATGCGACCGGGGGTCGCGTCGTGGGCGTTATTCCGCGTTTCATGGAGCCGTATGAGGTCGCCTATGAGGCGGCCGACGAACTGATCTGGACCGACACCATGCGGCAGCGCAAAGCGCTGATGGAGCAGCGGGCCGAGGCGTTCGTCGCGTTGCCAGGCGGGTTCGGTACGCTGGAGGAACTGGCTGAGATTCTGGCGCTCAAGCAACTGCGTCAGACGAACAAGCCTCTGGTTCTGCTGAACACCGCGGGCTTCTACGACCCGCTGCTGGCGTTTTTCGAGCGGTTGTATGCCCTGCGGTTCACCAAGGCCAGGCACCGGGCGCACTATCACGTGATCACCGAGCCGCGGGAGCTGTGGCCGTTTCTCGATGGGTACGAAGCGGCGGCGGTGGAGACGAAGTGGGGTTGAGGGCGTGTGACCGATGGTGCACCTCCTCACCCGGCCTCTGCCTCCGAGGGGAAGGGACGCTGAAGGCTTCACTTCGCCATGCCGCGACTCACAGGCCGAGCGTCTTGACGCTGTAAGGACCGGGGTTTAGCCTGCCGGTCCGTTCACCGCACGAGCGGCCGCGACGACGCCGCGGTTCTGATTGAGGAAGTACCCATGCCCGCCGATGCCGGCCCCCTTCGTCTGTTTCACAAGTCGCGCCTCATGACGCCCGGGCCGACCGATGTGCCCCCGGCCGTGCTGGAGGAGATGGCCAAGCCCATCATCCACCACCGCACCAAGCAGTTCCAGGCGATCTACGCCGAGTTGTCGCAGCGGCTGGCGCGTGTGTGCCGCACGCGGCAGCCGGTGCTCAGTCTCGCCGGCTCGGGTACCACGGCGTTCGAGGCCGCGCAGATCAGTCTCGCCGTGCCGGGGAGCACGGTGCTGGCGGTCGCGGCGGGCAAGTTCGGCGAGCGTTGGGAGGACATTTTCAGGCAGTATGCCCCGTTCCTGAACCTGAAGGTGCAGGTCATGGCCGTGCCCTGGGGCCAGGCGGCCGACCCGGCCGCGATCGGATCTTTCCTCAAGCAGCATCCGGACACGAGCTTGGTCACCGTGGTGCATTCGGAGACGTCGACCGCGACGGCTTGCGACCTGCGCGCCATCGCGTCGGTGGTCAGCCAGTCCAGCGCGTTGCTTCTGGCCGACTCGATCACGGGCCTGGGCGCGCTGCCGGTGGAGATGGACGCCTGGGGCGTGGATGTGCTGGTCACCGGCTCACAGAAGGCCCTGATGTTGCCGCCGGGTCTGGGCTTCGTCGCCCTGGGGCCGCGGGCGCTGCAACGACTCAAGGATGTGGCGGCCGGACCGTATTACAACCTCGATCTGCGCCGCTGGCTCAAGAGTCACGAGAAGAACGACGTGCCCTTCACGCCGCCGGTGTCGCTGATTCGCGGCCAGCGTGTGGCCTTGGAGATGATCGAGACCGAGGGGCTGGAGAACGTGTGGGCGCGGTCGGCGGCTTTGGCCAAGGCAACGCGGGCAGCCTTTGCAGCGATGGGCCTGAAGCTTATTTCGACGAACCCCAGCGATTCAGTGACCGGCGCGTTCTACCCTGATGGGATCGACGATTCGAAGTTCCGCGCCGCGATGCGCGAGAAGTATCGCATCGAGATCGCCGGCGGACAGGACGGCCGGGGCGCCAAGTGGAAAGGCCGCATCTTCCGCGTCAGTCATATGGGCTATGTCGACGCCGGCGATACGCTGGCGACGCTGGCGGCTCTCGAAGCCGAACTGATTGTCGCAGGCTGCAGGATCAAGCCCGGCACCGCCCTCGCCGCGGCCGGGCTGGCGCAATGATCGTTCACGGAAGTCGGCGGCGGGCTCGGCCGCTGGTCAGGTCGCGCTGCGATCGAGATGTTTGTACAGGCCGATGCGTGAATGGCCGCTGCTGTAGTAGTTCGGCTGCTCGAAGAAGACGCTGTAGCCGTGCCGCCTGTAGAAGTCAGGTGCCTCGTAGCCGGCGGTCCAAGCCCAGATGTGGCTGATCCCCAGCTCCGTCACGCGATGTTCAAGGCGCTCGAGCAACGTGTGGCCCAGGCCCTGTCCGCGATGCCGCTTCTCGACGAACATGTCGGTGAGGTAGAACCAGCCACCGTAGCCGGTGGCGGTCTTGCAGGCGAGTCCACTTGAACATCCAACGAACATGCCGTCGTCGACGGCAACGATGCTGAACCGTTGCGACGCCTCGGGTGGGTTGCCGTGTTCAACCGCGTGTTGATTAAAGCCGGCATGAACCTGGCGCAACTCGGCGTCGGTGATGTCGCGTTCAATGATGTCCATAGGATGAACTCGCGTGAAGTGCGGCGTTCAGAGATCACTTCGCGTCGTCGGTCAGGCTGTCGGGTTGGCCCGGCGCGCCTTGGGGGAACGCATCGCGCGGTTCATATCCCGCGATGATGCGGGCGGGCTGGAGATCCATGCAGGGTTGGCCGGCCACTTTGCCAACGGCGAAAAGCACGCCGTAGCGGCCGCCCTGGTCACCGATGGGCTCGCCGCCGGTGCCCGGCTTGCCGTCGAGAGCGGCCTCGGCACAGCAGGCGAAGCAACGGCCGGCGTCGGCGGGGCTGATGTAAAACGCCCTGGCCCATTCGGTCTTGCCGATATAGGCGGCCGACTGGGGATCGCGCGGCATCCATCCCAGGCGCACGGCCAGAACCGACAGGCCATGCACACGGGCGTACATGCGGCCCATCTCCTCCGCGAGCACTTTCGACAGCGCGTAATGGTTGCCCGGGGCCACGCCTTCCTCGATGCGCAGCGTTTTTCCGCTGCGCAGCAGGCCGCCGACCGTCTGCATGCTGCTGGCCAGGGCGACGCGCTCGATCCGATGTGCGACAGTGGCTTCGAGCACGTGGTACAGGCCGACGTAGTTGTTAGGAACGATCCGCGTCAGGAAGTCTCCCTGGTCGGGCTGGGCCGCCAGATGCACAATCCGCCGCATGCCGTCCACCGCGTGGTCCACGACATCGGGATCGTGGATCGAGCCGACGCACGACTCGTTCGCGTGTTCGCTGGGCTGCAGGTCGAGCCCGCGGACCCAGTGCCCGCGGGCCCGCAACTCGACGCATACCGCGCGTCCCACCGCACCGGCCGATCCCGTCACCAGAACTTTCGTAGCCACGAATGCACGACCTCCGATAGCGGCCGTACCCTGTGTGGGGGTTGATCGCTGCGGTAAGGGTATTCAAAAGGCCTCGTGATACAACGTGACAATCTGCTCGGCCGTGGGCACGCGGGGATTGTTCTGCGGGCTGCCCGAAGCCAAGGCGTCGGCCGCCATCTTTTCCACGGCAGCGTCCAATGCCTCGCGTTCGACGCCGCGGCACTGACCGAGGCGCGGAATGTGCAGGTCGCGGTTGAGGGCTTCGAGTCCTTCGATCAGGGCGTCGCAGGCGGCGGCATCGGACTGATCGGCACGGGCCAGGTCCATGGCGCGGGCGACGGTGGCGTACCGCGCCGCAGCGGCGGTGACCGAGAAGCGCGTAACAGTGGGCAGCAGCACGGCATTGGACAGGCCGTGCGGCAGGTGGAACACCGCGCCGATGGGACGACTCATACCATGCACGAGGCAGACGGAAGCATTGGCGAAGGCCATACCGCCCTGGCAGGCCGCCAGCATCATGCCCTCGCGGGCCGGTTCGTTGCCCGGCTCGGCGCAGGCCCGACGCAGGTGGCGCGCGACGAGGCTGATGCACGAGAGGGCGATCGGATCGGTCAGCGCATTGGCTTGGCGTGAGACATATGCCTCGATGCCGTGGGTGAGCGTGTCGACGCCGACGGCCGCGGTGAGGGCCGGGGGCATGGTGAGCGTGAGGCGATAGTCGACCAGGGCGACGCGCGGCAGCAGAAACGCGTCGAGCATCATCATCTTCACGTGGCGGGCGGTGTCGGTGATGACGGCGACCTTGGTGACTTCGCTTCCCGTGCCTGCAGTGGTGGGGATGGCGATCAGCGGGAGGCCGGGGCGTGGGATCTTGTGGTAGCCCATGTAGCTGCTCATGGGCTGGGGGTTGGCGCTGAGAATGGCGATGACCTTGGCGGCATCGAGGGCGCTGCCGCCGCCGACGGCGACGATGGCCTGGGCATTGGCGGCGTGCAGGCGTTCGAGGCCGGCGAGCACGTTGAGATCGGTCGGGTCGGGCTCCACGGCGTCGAACAGTTCGACCGTGACACCCGCAGTCTCCAGCGACTGTCGCACGGCGTCGACCACGCCGAGCTTCACCACGCCCGGATCCGTCACCAGCAGGACGCGCGACGCCCCGAGGCGCTGCGCCTGCTGACCGATCTGCGCACTGGCACCGCCGCCGACGATGATGGTCGAAGGGACGTTGAACTGCGTGGGACTGCTCATGGATGGCGCCTTGCGGGATCTCATGTGACATCGCGCTCAATTCACAGCAGGCGGCTCACCAGCCGTGGACGCGGCGGTATTCGCTGTCCCAGCGGGAGAGCACCAGCTTCTGGCGGGTGAAGAACATGACGCCCTCGGCGCCCTGCATGTGCAGGTCGCCGAAGAATGAGCGATTCCAGCCGCTGAAGGCGAACAGGGCCATAGCCGCGGGCACGCCGACGTTCACGCCGACCATGCCGCAGTGAATGCCCTGGGCGAACTGGCGGGCATAGCGGCCGCTGGAGGTGAAGATCACCGCGCCGTTGCCGTAGGGGCTGGCGTTGGCCCAGGCGATGGCTTCATCGAGATCGCGCGGGCGCAGCATGGCGAGCACCGGGCCGAAGATTTCGTCCTGGGCGATGCGCATGGTCCGTTGCGTGTGATCGAAAAGGGTCGGGCCGACGAAGAACCCCCGCCCGGCCGCGGCGCGATGGCGGCGGCCGTCGCGGACCAGATCGGCGCCTTCGTCCTGGCCGGCTGCAATGTAATCGGTGATGCGCCGCACCGCGGCCGCGTCGATGACCGGGCCCATCTGGACGGATTCGTCGGTACTGGTGTCGCCGACTTTCAACTGGTCGATTGCGTCGCCCACGCGGTCGCGCAGGGCGTCGGCTGCTTCGCCCACGCCCATCATGAGCGGGTTGGCCATACAGCGTTGGCCGCTGCAGCCGAAGGCCGCGCCCATGACGGCGCGGACCGTCGAGTCCGGGTCGGCGTCGGGCATGACGACCATGACGTTCTTGGCTCCGCCAGCCGCCTGCACGCGCTTGCCGTGTTTGCATGCAAGCGTGTAGACGTGCTCGGCGACCTTGGATGAGCCCACAAAGCTGATGGCGGCGATGCCCGGATGCGTGCACAGGGCGTCGACGACCTCGCGCCCGCCGTGGACGATGTTGAAAACGCCTTCGGGCAGACCGGTTTCGAGCGCCAGTTCCGCCAGGCGGTTGGCGGTCAGCGGTGTCTTCTCGCTGGGCTTGAGGATGAAGCAGTTGCCGCAGGCGATGGCCAGGGGGTACATCCACATGGGGGCCATGGCGGGAAAGTTGAACGGCGTGATGCCGGCGCAGACGCCGATGGGTTCGCGCATGGTGAGGGCGTCGATGTGCTCGGCCACGCGGGGGGCGCTGTCGCCCTTGGACAGTTCGGCGATGCCGCAGGCGCTCTGCACGACCTCGATGCCGCGGCGCACGTCGCCGCGCGATTCTTCGAGCGTCTTGCCGTGCTCGCGGGTGATGAGCCGTGCGAGTTCCTCGACGTGCTTTTCCAGCAGGGCGTAGTAGTGGAAAAGGCAGGCGGCCCGTTTGGGGGCGGGCGTGACCGACCAGTGGGCGAAAGCTTTGTGCGCGGCGGCGACGGCGGCGTCGACCTCGGCGGGCCCACCGAGCGGCACGCGGGCGATGACGGCCCCGTCACAGGGGTTGTGCACGGGACTGAAAGGCGTGGCGTCAGGCACGCGCCACTGTCCGCCGATGAGCATGGGTACAGGGGGGGCGGAGGCGATGGCGTCGGTGGTCGTGGTGGTCATGGCTTCTCCACGTGGTGATGCCTGAGGCGAACGGGCCATTGCGTGTCGGATGAGCGATGACGTACGCTGGCGGGCATGGGTCTGCTGATTCTGCTGCTGACGGCCGGGGCGTTGCTGGCGACGGGGTTGACGGGTGCGCTGGTCTACCGTCTGGTCTATCCGCCGCGGCAAGGGTTGGGCTGGGTGTTGGGCAAGGGGTACCCGACCGATCCGGGTCAGCTCGGGGCTGCATTCACGGAACGTCACTTTAATCTTCGCGGCGGCGTCTGCACGCCAGGGTGGATCATGACCGGCTGGCGGCCGGGCGGGTCGGTGGTGGTCGTCAGCCACGGCTGGGGTGAGAACCGTCACGCGAGTCTGGCAAGGGCGGCCACGCTGCTGCCGTACGTGGGGACGCTGGTGTTCTACGACCTTCGCGGCCACGGGGAATCGACCCGGGCATGCTGCGACTGGGCGGTGGCCGAAGCACGCGATCTGCACGCGATTATCGAGCAGCTTCAGGAACAGGGCGATTGGGGCGGCGGCCGCGTGGTGCTGCTGGGCTACTCGATGGGGGCTGCCGCGTCGCTGCTGGCGGCGGTGGACGATCCAGAACGGCGGATCGCGGGCGTGGTCGGCGAGGGGATCGGCGCCACCCGGCTGGAGCCGATCGTGGCGGTGATGCGTATGCGTGGCGTGCCGGTCGAGCCGATGTTCACCATCGCCCGACTGCTGCTGCAGGCGACGCGCCGCTGGCCGCGGCAGCTGGATATGGTGCCGTGGATGCACAAGGTCGCCTGCCCCGTGCTGCTGCTGCACGGGCGCGATGACGTGGTGTGCCGGCTTGCGTCGGCGCGGCGCGTGGCCGAGGCGCTGCCCGATGCCGAACTGCGCGTGTTCGATACCGACGCGCACCTTGATCTGGCCCAGGCGGATGCCGACGGCTACCTTGACGCCGTGCGGGTGTTTCTCGATCGCCTGGCCGCCAGGCCGCCCGCCGCGGAGACCGCCGACCATGAGACCATCTGCTGAGCATATGGACCCCGTCGCCCTAGCGGGGCGCATCGACCACACGCTGCTGAAGCCCGAAGCGACGTGGCGGCAGGTGCGACAACTGGCGACCGAAGCGGCGGCCTACGGTTTCGCCAGCGCCTGTGTGAACGGTGTCTTCGTGGCCGAGGCGGCGCGGGCCTTGCACGACTCGGACGTGGCGGTGTGCGCGGTCGCGGGCTTTCCGCTGGGTGCGGCCAAGCCGACGGTCACCGCCATCGAGGCCGGGGCCGCAGTCAAGGACGGGGCGATGGAGGTCGACTTCGTGGCCTTCCTGCCGCATCTGCTTGAAACGAAGTGGGAGGCGGCTCGTGAAGCGTGGCGTGAAATTGTGCGGGCCGCGCGGGCGTCGAATCCGCGGGTGGTGGTGAAGGTGATCGTCGAGTCGGCGGTACTGATGCGCGATGTGAGTGCTGATGAAGCGGAAGCACGCATCGCTTTGGCGTGTCGGGCGGCCCGCGAAAGCGGCTGCGACTTCATCAAGACCTCCACGGGCTTTCACCCGGCCGGGGGCGCGAGCCCGACGGCGGTGGCCCTGATGAAGAAACACAGCCAGGGGCTGTACGTGAAGGCGGCCGGCGGCATCCGCACGCTGGCCGATGCGGTGGCCATGCTCGCGGCCGGGGCCGATCGTCTGGGGTGTTCGGCCAGCGTGGCGATTGTGGAAGCGGCGCGGCAGGCCACTTGACCGTTTCGCGCCCGTGCGGGACGATCGGTGGCATGATGCGAAGTTTCCATGTCGCCGGTGTGGCCATCGGGCCCGATGCGCCGCTGTGCGTGATTGCCGGACCTTGCGTGGCCGAGTCGCTGGACCTGTGTCTGCGCGTGGGCGAGGCGATGCGCGATCGCTGTGCGAAGCTGGGGATGGGCTACATTTTCAAGGCAAGCTTCGACAAGGCCAACCGCAGCTCGATCGACAGTTTCCGCGGCCCGGGGCTGGAGGCGGGGGCGTCGCTGCTGGCCCAGGTCAAGAGCGAACTGGGCGTGCCGGTGACCACGGACGTGCATGCCTGCGACCAGCCGGCCCTGCTGGCGTCGGTGGACCTGCTGCAGATTCCCGCGTTCCTCAGTCGGCAGACGGATCTGCTGGTTGCGGCGGCGAAGACGGGCAAGCCGGTGAACGTCAAGAAGGGCCAGTTCATGGCCCCCGACGAGATGGCCAACGTGGTAGACAAGCTCACCGCCAGCGGCGCGGGCGACACGGCGCACGGCAGCGGCATCATGCTCACGGAGCGCGGCACCTTCTTCGGCTACCACCGGCTGGTGAATGACTTCGCGGGTCTGGGCGACATGATGGATCTGGGTTGGCCGGTGTGTTTCGACGCGACGCACTCGACCCAGCAACCGGGAGCGGGAAAGACCAGCGGCGGGCGGCCGGAGCGAGCGCCGCTGCTGGCGAAGGCGGCGGTGGCGGCGGGCGTACAGGCTGTGTTCATCGAGACTCATCCGGACCCGGCCCGGGCGCAGTCGGACGCAACGACGATGCTGCCCCTGGATCGAGCGGCGGCGCTGCTGGACGAACTGGCGGCGCTGCGCGAGGCGATGGCTTCGCAACATGCGTGAGATCGACGGCGACGGTATGGTTTCGAGCGCCGTGCGGCGATATCATCAGAGGCGCGGCCCAAGCTTGTCCGCCGCGCCGGTGAAACTTGAACGAAGCCGATGGATCCGATGACCCGCGCCATCTCGCGTGTGCGACGACGGCTGACGGCCCGGCGCGGCCTGGGCGCGCTGGCGTGGTCGCTGGCGGCCTGGGCGATACTGGGCGTGATCGGGCTGCTGCTGGTGCGGCTGTCGGTGGTGCGGGACAACGCGATGGTGTTGTCGAGGCCATCCACCTATGCCGTGGCGTTTGTGGCGGCGATTCTGGGTGCGGTGCTGTGGGCGTTGTGGAGGCGGGCGGATGCGATGGCGGCGGCGGAGACGATCGATCGCCGTCTTGGGCTGAAGGATGGTTTCGCATCGGCGCTGCATTGCCGTGAGCGCGACGCCGGCCCGCTGGGCGCGGTGGTGGAGCAGCAGGCCATGACCGCGGCAGCCGGCGTGCGACCGGGCGAGGTCGTATCGATCACGCCGGGCCGCGCATGGTTGGCGGCGGCGGTGGGAGTGACGATTTTCGCGGGCCTGGCGGCGTGGCTACCGGGCGATCTGGACCCGTTCGGCCTGGCGGCGAAGCGGGAGCGGGCGCGGCAGGAGCAGGCCCAGACGCAGCGGACACGCGAGCAGCTTGCGGAAGTGGCGGTGACGATTGAACAGTGGCGTCAGAACGACGCCGGTGCGCCGGATGCCGAATGGGAGGCCGCACGACTGGCCCTGGCCGAGTTGTCGCAGCGTGATCTTTCACAGGCGTCGGCCCGAACCGAGGCGGCGGCGGCGGTGTCGGATGTTCAGCAACGACTGGCGGCTGAGGCGGCGCGGCGTGAGCAGCGTGTGGCGGATTTGAGCGATGCCCTGCGTCAGCTTGAAGCGGTAGAGCCCGGTCCGGCCGATCGTTTCGCCCAGGCGCTGCAGCGTGGGGACTTCGCGGCGGCGGCCAAGGCGATCGACGAACTGGTGTCGGCCGCTGGTCAGTTGCCGGCCGAGCAGCGCGAGGCGCTGCAGGGGCAGCTTGAAGGTCTGGCCCGGCAGCTTCAGGACATGGCCGCCGACGCCGAAGGACGCGAGCAGTTGACGCGTGAGGCGCTCTCGGACGCAGGGCTGAGTGACGAACAAATCGAACAGCTGGCCCGCGAAGGATTTGACCCGGCGGCCATCGAGCGTGCCCTGGGCCAGCTTGAAAATGGCGATCTGACGCCGGAGCAGCGCGAACAGATCAGGGAGCAGGCGCAGCGTCTGGCGCAAGACGCGCGGTCCCGCGAAGACCTGCAGCGCCTGGCCGAGGGCATCGCGCAGATGGCGGACTCGGAGGGCGGCGACGCAGAGCGTGCCCGCGAGATCATGCGGCAGATGGCCCGGATGCAGCAGCAGCTTCAGCAGATGCGCCAGGCTGACGCGGAGCTGGATGACGCGCTGGATCGTCTGGCCGGCTGTCAGGGTCAGTGCCCGCCGGGCAGCGCATGTCCGCGATGCCGCGGCCGCGATGAAGGACGGGGCGAGGGGCAGGGGCGGCAGGGCGGATTGCTGGGCGGCACGGCCGAGGGCGGCGATCCGATGGGCGAGCACCGGCGGATGCCCGGCGTCGGCTCGGTGGCGCGTGAAGATATTCAGGACGGCCGCGGCCGCATCATCGCGTCGTGGCTGACGCCCGGGGGGGCGCGGCGCAATGACGCCCAGACACAATTTCAGGAGATCATCACCGATGCGCAGGACAGTGCGGAGCGTGCGATGACCGACGACCGCGTGCCGAGGCGGTTTCATCCGACACTGCGCGAGTATTTCGACCAGTTGCCCGCGGCCGCGGACGAGGCGGCCGGCGGTTCGACAGCCGGTGGCGGCGCGCCGCCTGCCCCTCAATAGAGGCCCGGAAGCGCCGCCCGTGTCGCTGGCTTGCGGGCATCCGTTCATGCTGATCACCTTCGACAATCCGACAGCCTTGTGGTGGCTGCTGCTGGCGGCGCCGATCATCGGGTTGGGCATGCGCTCGCTGGGTGGGCTGCAGCGGCATCGGCGCGTCGTGGCGATCGCGATGCGTCTTCTGGTGCTGGCGGCGCTGGTGGGACTTCTGGCCGGCGTGCAATCGGTGCGCGAGCATGACGACCTGGTGGTCGTGGCGGTCGTGGACGATTCGCAGTCGGTGCGGCGGTTCGCAGACGGGTCGGAGCGAGGCGGTGACCGTGAGAAGCGGCCGACCGATTTGTGGCGAGGGACTCTGGCGACATCCCTGCAACCGCCGCGCGCCAGTGATCGCGTCGGTGTGATCGGTTTTGACGGGCGGGCGACGGTCTGGTCCGCGCCGGGGACGCCGGCGGCGGATACGGCGGTGCGTGGTACGGCGGTACAGGTGGCGGCTGTCGAAGGCACGGCGCCGGCGGTGGCGATTCGTCAGGGCATGGCACTATTTGCGCCGGATGCCGGGCGGCGGCTGGTGCTGGCGTGGGACGGCAACGCAACGCAGCCGATGCAGGAGGTTTTGCGTGCGGCCCACGAGGCGGCGGCGGCGGGCGTGCCGATCGACGTGCTGCCGATCACTTACCGCGTGGACGGGGAGGTGATGGTCGACAGCATGCATGCGCCGGCCCAGGCGAGCACGGGACAGACGGTGCCGCTGCGCGTGGTGCTGGCGGCGGCGGCGCCTTCACGCGGGCGTTTGTTCATCCTCCACGACGGCGTGCCGGTCAATTTGAATGGTGAAGCACCGGGTATGTGGACTGCCATTGGGCTGGCGGACTGGACGCGGGCGTCAGGCGAACAGGCCAGCGGCGCGGATGCGGCGACGTACCTGTGCGTGCGGCTGATTGAGGTGCCGCTGTCCGAGCGCGGGCCGCACCGCTTTGAGGCGGTGTTCGAGGATGACGCGGGCGACGTGTCCGGCCCGCGCGATCAGGTCGCGGCCAACAACCGGGCCAGCACCTTTACGTTTGTGCATGGGCAGGGGCGTGTGCTGGTGCTCGACGGCGTAGGCGGCGAGGCGGCGGCCATCCTGCCGGCGGCGCTGCGCCAGCATGACATCGACGTGGAGGTGTTGCTGCCGTCGGGGGCGCCCTTGGGTCTCGAAAGCTTGGCGCGGTACGACGCGGTGCTGCTGCAGAACGTGCCTGCCGAGGCGCTGAGTCCCGGTCAGCAGCGGAATCTGGCGCAGTACGTGGCCGATCTGGGCGGCGGGATGGCGATGATCGGAGGCCCCCACAGCTTCGGAGCTGGAGGCTGGGCGAACACGCCGGTGGATGCGGTGCTGCCTGTGCATTGCGAGATTCCCAGCCAGATGGTGCTGCCCAGCGGGGCGCTGGTGCTGGTGCTCGATCGCTCGGGCTCCATGTCGGAGCTGGTGTCGGGTTTGAACCACAGCAAGGTGGAGGTGGCCAGTGAGGCGGCGGTGCTGGCGATGCAGACGTTGTTCGCCGGCGATCTGCTGGGGGTGGTGGCGTTCGACCATACGCCCAAGTGGGTGGTGCCTCTTGGCCGGCATGATAACCCGCGTGAGACTGCCCGCAGAATCCGCTCCATCGAGTCGGGCGGGGGGACGGACATTCTGCCTGCCCTGGAGGTGGCGGTGCAGGCGCTGGCGCCGCTGGGACCTCGCGATGCGGCGATCAAGCACATCATCCTACTCACCGATGGATACGGACAGGACGTCGGCTATGAGGATGTCCTGCGCCGCATGGTTGAGGCGGATATCACACTGTCGACGGTGGGCATCGGCGACGCGCGCAACAGTCCGCTTCTGGCTGAGCTGGCCGAAGCTGGCGGGGGCGCGTATCACCCGGTGAACGATCCGCGACGGCTGCCACAGGTGTTCATCAAAGAAGCTCGCACCATCCGCCGCAACCTCATCAAGGAAGTGCCGTTCGTACCCGTCGCTCGGCCGACGTTCTCGCCAGTCACCGCGGGCATGGGCGCGACCCCGCAGTTGGCGGGGCTGGTGGTGACGGCCCCGCGGTCGGACCCGCGTGTGGTCATGCCGTGGATGACGCCGGATGGGGAGCCGCTGCTGGCGCATTGGCAGGTGGGGCTGGGCCGGGTGGCGGCGTTCACGTCCGACGCGCACAACCGGTGGGCGTCGGCGTGGCTGGGCTGGTCGGGGTATGGCGACTTCTGGGCCCGGCTGACGCGCTACGTGGCCCGCCCGGCAGCGAACCGGTCGCTGGATCTGGTGAGCGTCATCGAGGACGATCGGCTGCACCTGAGGTTGGATGTGGCCGTCGCGGGGGCGGCGGGGATGTCGACGCAGGCGACGACGGCGTGGGTGGCCGGCACGGTGGTGGGCCCCGACGGCACGGCCCGCGGCGTGGAGCTGACGCAGACGGCGGCGGGGCTCTATGAGGCAAACCTGCCCGCGATGGAAGATGGCGCCTATCTGGTGACGCTGGCGGTGGACGACGGGCGATCGCGGCAGATGGTTTTCGGCGGAGCGGCCCAGCCGCCGGGTCGGGAGCTGCGCGATTTCGCATCGCGGCGTGGGCCGCTGGAGCAGGTGGCGCGGATCACCGGCGGGCGCGTGCTGGAGCCGGCGTCGCTGACGTCGGATCTGCTGTTTGACCGGACGGGCATCGAGCCGATCCGCTCGCTGCGTCCGCTGTTGCCGCTGCTGCTGCCGTGGCTGATCGCGCTGTTGCTGGTGGACGTGGCCAACCGCCGTGTGGCATGGAGTGCGACGGAAGCGGCCGCGTGGGCAAGTGGCCGCTGGCGGGCGCTGACGCGACACCTGTCGCCGCGTCGGGCCGATGCGGCCGCGGCGACGCTGGGCCACTTGCGTCGTCGGGCCGCGGAGGTGGATGCACGCATGGAGCGGCTGCAACAGACCCAGAGTCAAGCGTCTGAGGCGACGCAGAGGCCATCGGTGGTAGGATCAAAGGCCGCTTCCGGGCCGCAGGACGGGCGACAGACCCAACCGCCGGAGGGGGTCGAGCCCGACAAGCCGGCTGCGGGTGGGCTGGGCGAGGGTCGTTCCCGTCTGCTTGAGGCCAAGCGACGGGCACGGCGGCGTTTCGACGAAAACCGGTGAACGTGCGTTTTTCCAGTGCGTCGTGGGCAAGGACCGGGAGTCGGATATGGCACAGACGGTTTCCTCGCAGCAGCAGTTGGAGGCGTTCGGTCGTGACTACCAGGCGGTGCGCGAGCAGGTGGGGCGCGTGGTGGTCGGGCATGAGGACGTGGTTGATGGCGTGCTGACATGCCTGTTCGTGGGCGGGCACGCCTTGCTGGAAGGGGTGCCGGGACTTGGCAAGACGCTGCTGGTGCGTAGCTTGGCGTCGGCGCTGCACCTGAGCTTCTCGCGGATCCAGTTCACGCCGGACCTGATGCCGGCGGACATCACGGGCACGACGATTGTCGTGGAGCACGGCGGGGACGCTGTGGAAAGTGGTGGGACGGGCGGAGGTCCGGGCGGCGGCATGCGGCGGGAGTTTCGCTTTCAGCCGGGGCCGGTGTTCGCCCAGATCGTACTGGCCGACGAAATCAACCGGGCGACGCCCAAAACGCAGGCGGCGATGCTCGAGGCGATGCAGGAGCGCAGTGTGACCGTCGGGCGCACGACGCATCGCCTGGAGCAGCCGTTCCTGGTGATGGCGACGCAGAACCCGATCGAGCAGGAGGGAACCTACCCGCTACCCGAGGCGCAGCTTGACCGCTTCCTGTTCAAGCTGCTGGTGGGCTATTCGAGCCGCGAGCAGCTTCACGAGATTCTTCGCCGGACCACGACCGGCCACGACGCAGAGGCGCAGCCGGTGCTGGACGCGGCGCGAATCGTCGAGATGCAGCAACTCGTGCGGCAGGTGGTGGTCGCGCCGCATGTGCAGGATTATGCCGTGCGGGCGGTGCTGGCGACGCATCCCGAGGGCGAGTTCGCCACGGCGCTGGCCGGGCGGTATGTGCGCTATGGGGCGTCGCCGCGTGCGGCCCAGGCGCTGGTGCTGGGGGCGAAGGTGCGGGCGCTGGTCGAGGGGCGCGGCCACGTGAGTGTGGACGATCTTCGCGCGGTGCTGCGACCGGCGCTGCGGCATCGGCTTGTGCTGAACTTCGAGGCCCACGCGGAGGCGGTGGAGCCTGACACGGTGCTCGACGATTTACTGGCGACGCTGCCGCTCGATGCGCCGGCGCCGGCTGGAGCGTGAGGCGCGGGCGGGGCCGGCAGATTGACCCAACGAAGGAGATTCCATGGCCAGTCTTTTCACGAAGATCATCAACGGCGAACTGCCGGGACGTTTTGTCTACAAGGACGAGAAAGTCGTCGCGTTCCTGACGATCGCGCCGCTCAAGCCCGGGCATACGCTGGTGGTGCCGCGTCAGGAGGTGGACCACTGGATCAACGTGGCCCCGGATCTGGCGGGTCATCTGATGCAGGTGGCGCAGAAGGTGGGCAAGGCGATCCAGGCGGGCTTCAAGCCGCGGAAGGTGGCCATGACCGTGCTGGGGCTGGAAGTGCCGCACACGCACATCCACCTGGTGCCGATCAACGCCGAAGCAGAGATGCATTTCGAGCGGCAGGACCACAATGCGACGCCGGCGGATCTGGACAAGGCGGCGCAGATCATTCGTGAGCAGCTGCGCAAGCTGGGCGTCGAGGGCGTGAGCGCGTGAGCGAGATCGCGCCCCTGGCGCAGGGCCAGCACGAGAGAGCGGCGCGCGGGCTGCTTTCCCCGGACTTTTTGCGCCGGCTGGATCGGCTGGATGTGCTGTCGCGCAAGATGCTTGCGGGCAAGCTTCACGGCGAGCGGCGCAGCAAGCGGCGGGGAAGGTCGGTCGAGTTCGCCGACTACCGGGGCTATGTGCATGGCGACGATCTGCGGTTTATCGACTGGAATCTCTACGCGCGACTGGACCGGCTGTTCATCCGCCTGTTCATGGAGGAGCAGGATCTGCTGGTGAGCATCGTGGTCGACGTCAGCGCGTCGATGGATGACGGCCGGCCGCACAAGCTCGACTACGCCCGGCGCGTGGCGGCGGCGCTGGGATACATCGCTCTGACGCATCACAACCGCATGAGCCTGTTCACGTTCGCCGATGGGCTGGGGCCGCGCCTAACGGACTTGCGGGGCAGACGTCCGGTGCCGCGGATGCTCGAGTTCCTGGAAGATATGCGGCCGGCGGGCCGCGGTGGGCTGGAGAAGACCTGTCGGCAACTGGCCCTGAGTGCCCGGGGGTGCGGCGTGGTGATTTTCATCAGCGACTTTCTGGACAAGGGCGATCTGGATGCCGCGCTGCGCTGGTTGGGCGGCGCGGGCAGCCGACTTGACGTATTTGCCGTGCAGGTGCTCAGCCCGCAGGAGATGGACCCGGCGGCGGCGGAGATGATCGGCGACCTGCGCCTGGTGGATGTGGAGGACGCCCAGGTGACGGACGTGTCGGTGACGAGGCCGCTGCTGCGGCGCTACCGACAGACGCTGGCAGCGCATCAGACGCGACTGCGGCATGTCCTGACGGCCCGGGAGATGGCGTTTCTGCCGGCGGTGACCAGCACGCCGTTTGAGACCCTGGTTCTGGAACATCTGCGCCAGCGTGGGCTGCTGGGTTAGGCGGTGTCAGCGTGCAGTTTCTCGCGCCCATTCCAGCCCTGATCGCGGCGGGCATCGCGCTGCCGCTGCTGGTGGTTCTGTACCTGTTGAGGCTGCGTCGACGGCGGGTGACGGTGAGTTCGACACTGCTGTGGCGGCAAGCGCTGGCGGACCTGCAGGTGAACGCGCCCTTCCAGAAGCTGCGGCGGAATCTGCTGCTGCTTCTGCAACTGCTAGTGCTGATCCTGCTGTTGCTGGCGATGGCACGGCCGGTGTTGAAGGGTGATGCGCCGGCGGGGCGGCGCCTGGCGGTGGTGGTGGACTGCTCGGCATCGATGCGGGCGACGGATGTCGAGCCCACGCGTTTTGATGCGGCCGTCCGGGAGGCGGATCGTCTGATCGACGCCTTTCTGGCCGAGGCGGGCGACCGTGGATCGGTCATGCTGATGGTTCTTGGGCGGCAGGCGAAGGTGGTCTGCCCGTTCACACGTGACAGGGCCCGGTTGCGGACGGCGATGCGCTCGCTGGAGGCGACGGACGAGATGGGTCGGCTTGAGCCGGTGCTTCGACTGCTGGAGCCGTATGCACGACAGGCAGATCACGGCGTGCAGGCCGGCGGGGATAGGGACGCCGCGCTCGCGGTGAGGCTGCTGAGCGATGGCCGCTTCGGCGACATGGTTGACGCGGCGGATGTGCGGGCGGCGCGCTTGCCGGCCGGTGTCGATATGCGGCTGGTTCGAGTCGGCTCCGTGGCAGTCCCGCAGAACATCGGCCTGGTACACCTGTCGCTGCGTCGTGACCCGCAGCAGTCGCAACGGGCCAGCGTGCTGATGCGGCTGATTTACACCGGGTCAGCGGCGACGACGACGCGGCTGACCGTGGCGCTGGACGGTCGGGCCCTGCGCGTTGTGGAGGTGGCGTTGCCAGCCGCTGAAGAGAACGGCGCGCCCGGCGAGGCATCGGTCGTTGTTGAAGTGCTGGCGACGGCGGGCGGGCTGCTGGAAGCCTGGCATGATGGGCCGGCGGGCGGGACGGACGTGCTGGCGACGGATGACTGGGCGGGGTTGGTGATCGAACCGCCGCGACCATTGGCGGTGCTGCTGGTGTCAGGCGGCAACCCCTTCATTCGCAAAGCGATCGAGGCGGTGCGCCCACGCCGGCTGACCGTGATGACTCCGCGACATTACCAGGAGCAGGATCCACACTACCTGGTGCGGGACGCAGCCGATGAGTTGCGCGGCTACGACGTGATCGTGTTCGACGGTTTCAGTCCACCGCAGTTGCCGCCGACATCGGCGGTGTTTTTCAATGCCGTGCCACCCATCGAGGGTTTGCGGCTGCCGCGCAGCGAGGTGATGGCGGCGAGCCGGGAGGGGGATGGGAGCGAGCCGCCGCAAGTCGTCGATGCGATCCTGACGTGGCGGCGCGATCATCCTGTCCTGCGTCATGTCGCGCTCGACGATCTGTTGCTGCTGGACCCCGTGGCACTCGAGGCTCCCGAAGATGCGAGCGTGCTGGCGACCAGTCGTGTGGGCCCAGTGCTGGTGGAGTTGACGCGCGAAGGGCGGCGGTTCGTGGTGGTCGGGTTCTCGCCGCTGCGTTCGAACTGGCCGATTCAGATCGGATTTGTCGTGTTCGTGGAGAATGCACTTGAGCATCTGACTGGTCGTACCCAGGAGCGGGGACCGGCGGCATGGCGGCCAGGCGAACTGCTGCGGCTGCCGATCGCGCCGAAGAGTGGCCGGCTGGTTCTTGATGGGCCGGTGCGTCAAGAGATCACACTGGGTGACGCCGCCGCTGGCGGGACGACGACGTTGGTCGCCCCGTTGCGCGTGGGGGTGTATCAGGTTGAACCGACGCTGGCCCGGCCTTGGGATCGCCTGCCCGTGAGTCTGCTGGATGTGACCGAAAGCGATGTGCGGCCGGGCGCGTTGATGCTTGCGGCGGTCGGTTCGGGCGAGGCAGCGTCCACCACGTCGCAGGCTGCGCAAAGGGAACTGTGGCCCTGGCTGGCCTACGCGGCGATGGGGCTGCTCATGATCGAGTGGGTGGTCTACACGCGGCGCATGCACCTGTGAGCGCCGCCAGCAGACTCAGGTGCTGGGCAAGAGCGAGGTGGTTCAGGAAGCCGACGCGATCGGGCGAGGCAGGCGCGCGGTCTGAGGCGCCGGGGTCTCGAAGCGGCCGATCAACTCGATGTTCAGGTGGTCGATGTGGAAGCCCAGGGCGTCGCCGACCTGCCGCACGACGTCGGCCGGAATGTGCTTGAGCAGCAGATGTCCCAGATCGTCGGGCACATCGGCGACGCGGCCCGACTTGACGCATCGCAGGTGCAGGTGTTCATCGACCGCGGCGTCGTACCGGGCCGAGCCGCCGCCGCGACTGCCTGATCCATTGGGCGCGATGCGCACCGCCAGGCCCGCTTCGCAGAAGGCTTCGAGGCTGTTGTAAACGGTCGCGAGGCTCAGGCCGTGGATATGGCGGCTGACGGACTGGTGAAGCTGATCGGCGGTCGGGTGCGACTTCATGGCCAGGAGGGCTTCATAGATCGCGCGACGCTGGCGTGTACAGCGTAATCCATGTTGCATGAACACCTGGGCGAAATTATCCATATTGGCTGGTGGCATGGCCGGCTTTCTCCGCGTCTCCCGGTCGCCACCCCGATCGGCCAGGCGGGGCGTTGCCGCAGCCCATCGCCGCGGGTCGCACCGGAAGTCCCATCGGCAAACTCTATGTCCAACCTTGGGGATTGTCACGCAGCTCAAACCGTTTACCCGAGCGTGCGACCGCGGTGTGGGACCGGACAAGTCGGACTTCTTTGCCCCGGCCCGTGATCGGCCGTACGATCCGGCTCATGAGTCTCTCCGAGAGCAACACGGGCGGCGCGTCCGATCCGGCCGGATCTTCGCCGGGCCCGTTGACCTATGCCGCCTCGGGCGTAGACATCGAGGCGGGTGACCGCGTGGTGGGCATGATCGAAGGGCATATGCGCCGGACCTATGGCCCGCGTGTGCTGGGCAAGCACGGAAGCTTTGCCGGCTGTTTCCGCCTCGACTTCAACGAGAAGATTTTCGCACGCAACTACCGCGAGCCGGTGATGGTGGCCTGCACCGACGGCGTGGGCACGAAGGTGCTCCTGGCGGCGCAGCTAGGGATCCATGACACGATCGGCCAGGATTGCGTGGCGATGAACGTCAACGACCTGATCGTGCAGGGGGCCGAGCCGCTGTTCTTCCTCGACTACATCGGCATTCACAAGGTGGAGCCGGCGAAGGTCGAGCGCATCGTCAAGGGCGTGGCCGATGGCTGCGCGCTGGCGGGCTGCGCGCTGCTGGGCGGGGAAACAGCCGAGATGCCCGACGTCTACAAGCCCGGCGACTACGATCTGGCGGGCTTTGCCGTGGGCGTGTGCGAGCTGAAGCGCATGGTCCAGGCCGATACGTGCGAAGTGGGCGATGTGATACTGGGGCTGGGGTCGAGCGGCGTCCATTCGAACGGCTACACGCTGGTGCGGGCCATCGTGCGCCAGGCCGGACTCGACCTGCTGAAGGTCTACGACGAACTGGCGGACCCGCGCCCGCTGGGCCAGGTGTTGCTGACGCCGACGCGGATTTACGCCCGTCCGATCGTCTCCCTGTTGCGCGCATACAAAGTGAAGCGGCCGGTCCGAGGTATGGCCCACATCACAGGCGGAGGCCTGCCGGGCAACGTGAGCCGGGCCTTGGGCGGCGACGTCAACGCCCGGATCGAGATGCGACGCTGGCCGGTTCCGCCCCTTTTCGATTTCCTGCAACGGCATGGAAAAGTCGACCGCGAGGAGATGTTCCGCGTCTTCAACATGGGCATTGGCTACGTGTTGATTGTTCGTCCGCATTTCGCGGAAGCGATCGCCGAACGGCTGACGCGGGCTGGCGAAAAGGTATTCACCCTCGGGCGAATCACACGCGGCACCGGCCGGGTGGTGCTGGTCTGAACGGCCGGGGCGATGTTGCGGCGGCCATACGGGCTGTTGCCCCCATGCAACATCCGCCTTCAACCGCCGAAACCCCAACCAAGCCGCGGCCATCGAGTCCTACACGTAAGTTCATGTAAAGTATTATTTTATATCGCGTGCGGTGGCGGCTTTTCCCGTCGACTGCGCTCTGGCAGCGGTCTTGTCACATCGCCTGGTGAACCTGAAAACGCCAGTTGGGGGCTGATCCCCTCAGCCGTGCCTCACGAGGGAGACCTGCGCGATGGATGAAGCAACCTTCCAGACCAAGCTGACCGAACTGATGGGCGAAATCTCCTGCCTGCCCGCCGCCGAGCGGCAGAAGCTCACCGAACTGGCCAACCAGACCCAGCAGCGTCACGAAAAGCTGCGCAAGACGGTGTCCGAGCTGCACGAGAGCCTGGACTACCTGCGGCTGTCGATCAAGTACCTGGTCTTCGACCTGGAAGCGACGCGGCGTGAGAACGCCTGCCTGCGCAAGATGCTCGAGCAGTCGCAGAACGATGACGAAGGGTGATCGCCCGTCAGGGCTGCGGCGGTTGCAGGCCAAGCTGCTTTTCGAGCAATTCGAAAAGCTCGGCGGGGCGAGCGGGTGTTCCGGTTGTGTAGTGGTTGTCCATCACCAGGATCGGCACGCCATGCTCCACGCGTGAGACCGCCTGAAAAACATCGACATGCCGCGCAAGGGTTTCGTCGATTAGGGGATCGGATAGTTGCCGAGTCAGTTCGTCGCGACTGACCAGCTTGAGTGCGCTTTTCAGCGCCTCGGGCAACAGCGGGGTCGTTGGCAGTTGCGCCGCCCAACGCTCATACTGCTCAAAGGCCCGCGGGTCGATGGAGTTGACGGCCAGCGCGAGGCGGGCCAGGTCGCATGATGCGACATACCGATCCGGCACAGGCCGTCCCGCAAATGCAGGGTTACATTCCGTATTGAGGGGCGCCATGACATGAAGCACCGCGAGTTGCCCGCGATAGTGGTCGACGGCCTGCACGAGCTGGTCGGAAAGCTCATGGCAATGCGGGCACGCGTAGTCTCCGAAGAGAATCAACACGTGCGCGGCATCGGCTGGGCCAGTGCGCGGGTAATCGGCGAATCGAAGCTCCCGATCGATGAGCGGCGGTCGGATTATCCGATCCGGGCCGGGGCCGGAGTCGTAGACGCGCGGCACCGCAGCGGCCGACAGGACCGTCTGAACCGAGTCGTGATCATGTGACTCGGCCGCATGGACCCGGAGTGAAGAAGTCGGTCGAAGGACTTGGCCGCCGATGAGGATCAGGACGGCCAGGCAGCCGACCATAAGGGGGCGCCGACATGGCGTCCGGGGGCAAGCCGGGGCCGCCGTCTGACGTGACCTCGTCCTGAGCTCAAGGATGACCAGAAGGACGAAGACAACTCCAAGGCCATGTAAGGTCAGGCATTGCACGCAGGTGTGCTGCAGACGCCACACCATCAGGCCGGTGAACCAGAGGGCGGCGCCCAAGATGACAGGCACCGCGGCGATGAGCACGGTGTCAGCCACACGCCGAAGTTGGACATTGGACGTGAAACCGTGCAGCAGGGAAGCCGGAAGTGTCAGTGTATAGACCGCCAAAGCCAGGGCGCTGACAGGCACGCCGAGCCAGCGGGCCCAGATGCTGGAGAGAACCTCGCTGCAGTTTCCCTCCGTCCCGCACCCGGCGGCGCCGGCCGGATCGCTGAGCCAGGTTAGTCGGGCGGCTAGTGCGACGAGCGCCACGTTCGTCAGGATGAGCAGCACGAAGGGCGCATTCGCGGGAACCCGTGTCTGACGCGCCCCGTATGAAACGGCGGCCGCCGCGTTCGGATGTTCGGTCACTGGTCGCCTCCGTGGCCGGGAATTCTCTCCAGCAATTGCATCAGGCTTGCGGGAAGCATGGCGTCGCCTGTAGATCCGGCCACGTTCTCCCCGGATTGAGGGATCGCACCGGTGAACTCCTCGAACTCGCGGAGAAGCCCTTCGGAGTTCAGTTCGCCGACCGTTATCATCGCGGGATCGTCCGCGCTCAAGCCTTTCCACATCACACAAGGCCGCAGATCAATCACGCCCTCAACCACTTCGCTCGCAAGTCCTGACGAAAGATGCCGTGGTTTGGCGGCGATCGCGTCCGCAAGCACCTGGCCGATCCGCGGATCGGCCAGCGCGCGGTCAAGTGTCTCGGCGCCAACGAGTTGTACGGCCTTGGCACGGGCCTGCTCGGTGGTGAGAAACTGGCTGGGGGCGGGAGCGGCGATCAGTTCTTCGTGGAACGACTCAAACGCCGCCGGATCGGCAAGCCATACCGCCAGCGACAGCTTCGCATAGACGCAGCTATTTGAACCAGCCCCAACCATGTCGCTTGTCACCTTGGGATTGCAGTCAGGGTCAAGCGGGTAGAGAACCGGCAGCACCGCGATCTGTGATCCGAAGCGACGGCGCAGGTCCAGCAGGGCCCGTTGCGTGGTGCGCGAGGCACTGGAGGTGTAGTCAAAGTAACCCAGGACGACAAACGGCGCGTCGAGCGGACCGAGGCGAGGCACTTGGGCGAGGTACAGCAGCCCATCGCTTTCCGCCGGGCGGATGACGCGTGACAGGCCTTCGCCGAAGTCGTAGACACGTGCCGCCGCCGCGGCGGCAGCGACGGAAGGGGCTGTCCATTGAACTAGCGGTATCACGGGAACCGTGACAACGATCAGAATAGCCGTCAGCCACTTCCGCGATGTGACGGCCCGCCATGACGCGGAGAGTCCGAACCATCCGACCAAGATCATGATCGCCGTCGCCCAGAAGTGCCAGCGAGGAGAATACAGCTGGCCTGAAACGAGCGCAAAGGCATACCAGATCGCCGCGCCTGCCGAGGCGGCCGCACTGGCTGTCGCGATCACACGGGCCCACCGCTGCAGATGGGGCGACCGACTCACGCGTGCCGTGACCAGTGATATGGCTCCGATGGCGAAAATCGCGGCCAGCACGACATAGATCGGGATGCCCATCCACCAACCGTATTGGGTGGGCAGCCATGGACCTTTGTACCCACCAGCGGCATTCGGGCCCGTTGCAGCCCAAAGATAGACCGACACGGCAACGCCGGATACGGAAGCCGCCCAGGCGAGACCATCCGCCAGCCATGAAATACCGGTCGACGGCGCTTTGTGCCGCCGCGGGCCCGCAGCGGCGGCGGAAGCCGGGAGTGTTTTGATGGCAGTATTGGTGTGTGTCATCTTGTGAAGCGGTGTTTGGATGAATCACTTTGCGGGTGCCGGACACTACTACAGCAAGGCATTGCCACGGGGAACGGGGTGGCCGTACAGTGTCACAGATCAGTTAGTTATTGCAGAACGCGCTGAACTTATTGGCCGTGCAGCCGGAATTCTGCGGATACTGATTACAGGCAACCAGATCGTTTGAGCTCAGGCAACTGACGCTCTGCATCCAGCTCTTGGTCAGTTGCCACGAGTTGCCGTCACGCCAATGGCCAGCGGAAAAGCTCACGCCGTTATACTTGGGGGAGCCGCCACAGCCCACGCCGTTGAAATTGATGGTCCAGTGGCGCTGCTGGACGGGCCAGACGCAGTAATTATACAGTTCATTGGTCAAGCTGCTGCCCTGGACCCAGATCGCGGCGTGCGCATACTGGGTGTGCAGGTAGCCGATCACGCTCAGGCAGATCACGGACGAAATCAGAAATCGTCTCATCTTCGTACTCCTTGGGTGTCTAAGGGGCGTATGGAGCCCCACGTAATAACAGCCACCGTCGCGTTCCCCGTGGCGATGACGTGCTATAAAATCGATTTTGTTAACGACATGCGGTGTGCTCACACAATGACGACAACGTGTCATCAAATCTTTAAGTATGCGGATTCCAGCAGAACTGAAACATTTCAGAAAGAAAACTGACACCATGCTGAATCATGCGTGAGTCCTTCCGGCCATGCGTAAACCGCACAACCAATGTGCGGCCGCGTGTCGAAAGTGATGTATGTCAACGCATCACCTGAGTCGCCGTGCAGAAACGGCGGTCGATAGAACAACGGCAATGTACGATCGACTGCAAACGGGAAGGGCAGATTGATAGACATGCCGGCGTACAATTTGGACATGAACTTCACGCAAGAGCAGCCGATAAACAGTCGTGGATGTCCCATGTGGACGCGGTGGGTTGATGTCGAGGTCCATTTCAGAGCCTCCGCCTAGTTGGTACAATGCGCAAGCGAGTGCCGGGCCGCCTCAGGGGAGTCCGGCGATGCTCGAGTCCCGATGGATAGTGGAGTCGCAGCCCGGCAACCGCGCGGGTGGCATCAGCGTGGGCGTTTGCGGAGGGGCCTATGGCTGGGGCGTGATTCAAGGGGTGGCGCGGTACATCAACCGCCGGACATCCTGGTGGCTGCGTTTGCCAGCCAATTTCGGCGCATACATTGAGGATCTCGACAGCAGGCACGTTCGAGGTCTGATCGTGCAGATGCTCGATCCGGGCGAGGCGGCGGAATATGGGTCGCTGGCTGTTCCCGTGGTCAACGTGGCCGACAACCACGATGAACGTTCCTTGCCGACGGTGCATTCAGACAACCGAGCGATCGGCGTGATGGCGGCTGAGCACCTGCTTGATCTGGGGTATCGCCATTTTGCGTTCTATGGCATCGGATCGCATTGGTACGCCCGGCAGCGCCATGCGGGTTTTGTCGAACGCCTGCGACAAACGGGTTGCGCGGTACATGCGCAGTGGGGATCGGAGGAAGTGGCCTGGAATGATACGTTGCTGGCATGGCTCGGGGCACTGCCACGCCCCGTCGGACTGATGACAGACAACGACCAGCGGGCTCTGACGATCATGCACGCGTGTGAAGAGATCGGCCTGGAGGTGCCTCGCGATGTGGCGGTGCTGGGAGTGGACAACGACGAAGGCATCTGTGAAGTGTCGCGGATACCCATCAGCAGCGTGGCTGTAAATGCGGAGAAGGTTGGCTACGAGGCGGCGGCGCTGCTGGATCGGTTGATAGCCGGAGAGGCACCGCCGCAGCGGCCCATCGAGATTCCACCCATCGCCGTGCAGCAGCGCGAGTCGACGGGGCGGCTGGTTGTCCGAGACGCGCTGGTGTCCAAGGCAATGGGGGCGATCCGCGAGAGCATTGCCGAGACGCGCGGCATTGAGGCAATCGCCGCGACGCTGGGGGTGTCGCGACGGCATCTGGATCGGCGCTTCCGTGATGCTCTGGGCCGTACCGCGGCGGAAGAGTTGCGGCGGCTGCGCATCGAGCGGGCCAGGCAGCTTCTGGAGGCGACGAATCGGAAGGTGCTGGACATCGCGCTGGACTGCGGGTTCAGCGATGCCAAGAGTCTGAGTACCGCTTTTCGCGCGACGCTGGGGATGTCGGCGACGGCGTATCGCCGGCGTGTTCAGATGGAACCGGAACGCGCTTCGTGAGGCGTAGGCGGCTCGGGTCACGGTCGACGGGCGGCGATCGCTGGGGTTACGCCAAGTTGTTCTTCGAGCAGCTTGGCGAATGCCTGGGCGTCTTCGGGGATGCCCTGCATGAACTTATCGCCCATGAGGATGATGGGCGTACCGCGGAAATGCTCCATGACGGGGCGTGTGAACTTGATGTACCGCTGGAGCTGGGCGTCGACCCACGGATCCTTCAAGGCCGCCTCCAGTGGCTCGCGGCCGGCCAGGTCGATCGCCTGCTTCACGCCCAGGTCGATGGGGGGCACCGTACGGAAGCGTGAGAGCCAGTCGTCGAACTGCCCGAACACCTGCGGCGATACGCGCCAAAGCGCCAGGCCCAGCCGGGCATACTTACAGGAACTGTCCGATCCAGCGACGCCCATCTCGGCCAGGACCGGATTGCAGGCGCTGCCTGTGGGCCAAGGCACGAGCAGCACGGCGATCTGGTGGCCGAAAGTCTGGTGGACCTGTCGCAGCATGTTGTGCGTCTTGCGGCAGGTCTCGCAGGTGTAGTCGAAGAAGAACACCAGCAGATGCTCGGCATCGGGTGAACCCATCATGGGCAGCTCGTAAGGATCGAGCACGATGTCGGTGAACGCCGGGGCGATGACACGCCGGCCGTCGCGCTGGCTGTAGATGGCATCGCCGCCTGACAGCAGTTTCGCATCCGCCGTGGCCTGGGCCTCTTTCCATCGACGCTGAAGCTCTGCGGGATCGGGGTGCTCATGGTCGTGACCCTGATGGTCATCGCCGTCATGGCCGTGTCCGTCGTGGAGGCCCTGTGTCTGACTTTGGGGTTGGCGGCTGAGGGACGAGGCATCAACCATGGCGTAGGTGGCGGTCGGCCGCAGTTCCTGAACGCCGACGAGGGTCGTCATACCCACGGCGGCGAGAATGGCTGCCAGCCCGCATCGTTGCAGGTTGATCAACCGACTCTTCTCGACCGGGCAACGAACCGTGGCCGTACCGATGAAGATCAAACCAGCGGTGATCAGACCGATCAGATGGCTGGCGGTGCAGTACGCGCACATGGCCCCGATGCGCGCCACCAGCACGTAGATGAACCACGCCGCCGCGCCCATGAGCATCAGGGCCAGAGCCGGGAGGATGGTCCATGCATGCCGTTGAGCACGCGGACCGCCGAATATCGCCAGGAGTGTGGCCGCCAGGACCAATCCGTAAGTGCCGGCCGCCAGCGCGCTGACCGGTACGCCCAGCCACCAGGCCCAGGCGCTGCTCATCGCCTGATCGCAGGCGATGCCCGCGCCGCAGCCGGCAATCGTGCCCCGGCCCCAAGCGCTCACACTCAGATACCCCGTCAGGCCCAGGCCGATTGTCGCCAGACCCAAGACCGCCCAGCCCGGATTCCAGCGCGATCGACCCAACATCGCGGCATCCGGCTTCGTCACGTCATAGCTCGCGTTCGCCGTCTGACTGCTCATCGTTGTGCCTCCTAATGCTCCGCGGTCGGCGTCGGAACGGCAGGAAGGATTTCAAGAAGCTCGACTTCATAGAACAAGGGCGTTCCTGGAGGAATTACGCCGGGCAGACCCGTGGAGCCGTATGCCAGGTGTGAGGACAGGAGCATCCGCCAGCGGCTGCCGACGGGCATCATCGAGAGTGCCTCAGCAAGGCCGGGGATCATGTCGCCGACGCGTACGTCGCGCGACTGACGTGCGGCGAAGGTGTCCTGAAACACTTCGCCGCTCCACAGCTTGCCCTGGACGTGAATGCGAACGCGCTCGTCAGGCCGCGGCGAACGTCCGGAACCCTCGTGCAGAATGCGGTAGTAGAGCGAGCTTTCGGTCGCGTGCACATCCGGGCGCGAAGCGAAATAGCGAATCAGCTGGCACGTGCTGGTGGGTTTGTCCCACTGATCGCCGTACAGCCGCTTGAGCAGAGCCTCCGTCTGCGCCTTTCCTTCCGCGGTCCTAGGGTCACCCCAGTCTTCATCGGCGAACTCGTCCTCGACTTGCGACTCCACACCTGCGCCGTCGTTCACATCCGTGTGTGCGGCCGTCACCGCGCCCGGCTCATCCGCCGGTGGCCGAGGTGAGGCGGCGTTGACCAGCTGTCCGCCGACAAGCATGAGTAAAGCCGCCACGGCAATGATCCCCAGCGATACCAGACGTCGTCTGGAAAACAATACCTGTGGCTGCTTACCCAGGAATCCGGTCGTAATCAGGATGTATCCAGTGAACAGCCCCAGCAGGTGCAGACTTGCGCAGTGGCCGCAACTCTTGTGCAGGTGCAGGGTCATCAGCCCGACAAACCAACAGGCGGCCCCCATGATGATGAATGCCAGGGCGATCAGAATGGACCATGCGATCCGGCGTCGCGCAGGATCGTCGGATCCGGCGAACGGCAGCGCACAGAGCAGAGCCAGGTAGACGCCTACGGATAGAATGCTCACGGGCACGCCCATCCAGCGGGACCACGGACTGGTCAGCACCAATTGCGCGCAGGAACCGCTGGAGCAGAGTCCCAGCTTGACCCACCCAAGCGACACGGTCGCCAGATAGCCGCTCCATCCGACAGCAATCAGCGCCAGAAGGCCTACCAGCGCCAACCGCCAGCGGACTGTACCGATGGCCGTCATCCGGGCAAACGCTGTTGCCGTGCCGGCGTTCGTCGTCATGTTGTTTCTCCTTGCCAGCGGTCAGTTCAGCAGTTCCATGACTGTGTCATCCCGCTCCACTTGCGTATGCCGCGGCTCGACGTGCAACCACCCTTCAAGTGACTCGAACAGCTGCACGCTCGACATGGGCCCCAGCACGCCTTCAGCCTCATAGCCGCCATGCTCCGCGCGGCGCAGCCAGGACGTTTTCGGCGCGATGTTGTGCTCCGATTTCGGGCCAAGCTCACGTTTGCGAGCGGCAACGTGCAGACGAATCTGCTGGTCGATGCGGCGGTCGGCCAGAGCGTGCTCGAGCGCCGCGGCGCCAACCAGTTCCACGGCTTTCGCGCGGGCCTCTTTCAGGGAAGGCATGGAAATGGTGGACGGCGTCAGGCCGAGCAGATTGTCCCCGCGCGGCGTGAGCAGATAGTCGTGAAACACCTCGAACTGGGATGAGTCCGCCAACCAGACCGCCAGGGCCAGGCGGGCATACTCTCCTGCACCGGGGTGCTGCTGCGCCACGTCGACCGGGACATGGGGATTGAGTTCTGAATCCAGAGGCCACACCAGCGGCAATATGACAATCTGATCACCATAGCGTTCGCGTGCATCACGAAGGGCAGCGTGACACGCTTGGCTCCACAGGTCCGTGTAGTCGAAGAAATGATAAATGACGTGCGGCGCATCAGGCGAGCCAAGCGTCGGCACCTGGCCTAGACTCAGGATCGCCTTGCCCCCCGTCGGCAGCAGCTTCCGCTGTGCACCTTCGCCGGTCATCTGGGCAAAGCTCAACTGCCTGAAGAGCGCCAGTTCGCCAGCCGCTGCGGGACGCCCGCCTATGCGAACACCGCTCAGCACGATCGCCGCGAGGATCAGTCCCCACAGCACTGACCGCGCCACAAAGTCACTGGACAGAATAACTCCTCCGGGGGCACACGACGCCCGCATCCGCGTCAGTACCGCGGGAATGGGCAGTGACGCAAAGAGCACGATGCCAGCCAGGCCTCCGCCTGCTAAGGCGGACACGTACCATGGGCCGCGAAGAAACTCCTTGTTCCCCATCAGCCACATGCCCACCAGGTACCATGCGCCAAGCGCCAGCAGGGCGGCCGACACGCTCAAAAGCGGCCGCCAGACCAGCCGACCGCCCCAGCCGAACACTGCCAGGCCGGTCGTCAGCAGGCCCACGGCTGCAAGGCCGCCGACCCACCACAGCACAGATACTCGAAATGACCATCCCCATGGACTGGTCATCCATTGCAGGGCCCCGCGAATGCCCTCCGCCTCTTGAGCATCAACAGTGCCAAGCATCACCGATGTGATCACGCTCGTCACAAACAATCCAGAAGCCATGGCCAGGCGCCAGCGAATGACCGATGGGCCGGTGGCATTCGCCTGAGGCTTGGATGACAGGATCCCAGCAGTGGTCATAGCGAAATCCTCGTAAGTAATCATGGCCTGCGTCTGTGTGGCAGAAAAGGCCGCGCGGGAGCAACGACCTGCCTGCGGCGTCATCAGTTGACAGAGCAATACAACGGAAACTGCGTACGGCTAGTGACAGATATTGGCCACGAGGTCCGAATTGCCGCAGTTGCACTGATGATCGCAACGATCACAGTAGGGCCAACCGCCCCCGCCCAGACATTCCTGGCCGAAGCCGCCGGACTTGTTGGGTGAGAACCCGGGAGCCCACCAGCCACCCGACATGCTGACGCCACGGGCACGCGGGTTCGAATAGGTGTGCGAAGAATAGTTTGGCCAGATGATGTGCCAGTGCCATTCAGAGCCACCGCAGGGGTACACGCCCATCCAGCAGTAGTCAGTGATTTCGTTGCGATAGTGGTCGCTCGCGCCGTAATCACCGCACACCGCATACGACGGCATGGTGGCAATGCCCAGTCCGAGGCATCCGAGAAGTAGCAGAAGTGAACGTGTGTTCATGCGAAACTCTCCTTTGAAGTGGATCCATGCAAGACGCCACGGAACATGTCGCGCTCCCGCGCGATGAAAGCCGAGTTGCGCCCGCTGCCACCCGCAGTGCATCCATCAGCCCATGATGTGACGCTGGCAAAGGTGCAGCGAAGGCAACAGGGATGTCTGTGGATGCTGTGCGGATTTCTGCGAAACGTGATGTATCCCAAACCAGTCATGTTGCGGAAAACATGAAGTGCCGCTTGGAGAGTCAATGTCATGGCCATACGTGTCCAGCGTGCCATAACGTTGAAGTGACACGGCGGGTGTGAAACGATCAGGATTATGGGCACGTTCAGACAAATGGCATGGTTGAGCGAGTCGTCGTGATTGACAGTGAACGCGAAGTGCCGGTGTTCGTGAGGGGAATACCAGGTATGCCCCACCGCCGTGATGTGAATCATGTGAAGTGGAACTATGTGACACGTATCACGAGGCGATAGTATTCAGATGGCGGCGGCTGATGTAGTCGCTCTGAAGTGTCGGGCGACGCGGCCGTCGAGGGCGCGACCGGTGGCGGATCCATCTACGGGTGGGGCGAATGCTCCTCGGCGAAGGGGAATTGCGATCTGCCGGTAATCAAGACGGCGGCCATGATCGGCAAGCCCGTGGCGCAGGCGTGGACGATCGATGAGTTGGAGGTCACAAACGCGAAGGCGCTCCAGGTGACGTTGGGGATGGTGCCCGCGGCCTGCCGACGCCAGCTTGCGGCGAATTTCAGACTCGGATCACGAGGGTTGGCCGGTTGGATTGAAGCGTCCGGGCGCATGTGTGGACGCCGTCACCTGCGATATGGCCGGTAGCGTGATGGGTGTGATCTGCACACAGGGGGAGGGCTCGGGTTTCGCCCCATGTGACCGGCCGCTATCAGGCCGCTATCATGGCCGGATTGACCGGGGCGTCCGGTTATACCGCCCTCAAGAGGCTTTACGATGCACGAGCGTTCCGCCTTTGGTTCTTCGTCCCAGCCGTGGCAGCCGCCGTTTGAGCCCGGCCGCTTCGATCCGCATCATCCGGTGAGCATGCCGCCCGGGCCCGCGGGCTATCAGCGCTACCGCGAGATGACCATCGACGAGATGCTGCTGGAAAACCGGGTGATCTTCCTGGTCGGCGAGATTAACTATTCGAGCGCGACCGGGATCATCATGCGGCTGCTGCACCTGCAGAACATCAAGAAAGATCAGGACATCAACCTGTACATCAACTCGCCCGGCGGCGGGGTGGACGACACGCTGGCGATCTACGACACCATCCGCTACCTGAGCTGCGACGTGGCGACCACGTGCATCGGACGGGCCATGAGCGGCGGGGCGATCGTGCTCGCGGCCGGCACCAAGGGCAAACGGTTTATCCTGCCCCACGCCAAAGTCATGATTCACCAGCCCTACGGCGGAATCTACGGCCAGACCACCGATGTGCAGATCCAGGCCGAAGAAATCATCAAGGCAAAACGCCAGCTCAACGAGATCCTCGCTTCGCACACGGGCAAGAGCGTCGAACAGATTCAGCGTGACTCGGAGCGAGACCGTTTCTTCTCCGCGACGGAGGCGGTGGACTACGGCCTGGTGGACAAGGTGCTCGAGAGCCCGCGGGACAAGGCCGAACAGAAGGCCAGGAGCTCTGAGAACGGCAAGTAACCCCAGTTGGCCATGAAGTTGTGCGGCCGGAGGTGGCAGCATGTCCGCTCTGTTGATCGTCGGCATCGTCGTGGCTGCGGCGGTCGTCATCATCCTGGTGCTGGTGGTGATGCTCATCGGCATCTACAACCGGCTGGTGACGATGCGCAACCGCTACAAGAACGCGTTCGCGCAGATCGAGGTGCAGCTCAAGCGCCGCCACGACCTGATTCCGAATCTGGTGGAGACGGCCAAGGGCTACATCAAGCACGAACGGCAGACGCTCGAAGCCGTCATCGCGGCACGCAACCAGGCGGTGTCCGGCTTGCAGAGCGCGGCGGGCAACGTGGGCGACGCCCGCGCGATGCAGGGGCTGGCCGGCGCCGAGGGTATGCTCGCCGGGGCGCTGGGGCGGTTGTTTGCCGTCGTTGAGGCCTACCCCGACCTGAAGGCCAATCAGAACATGATGGCCATCCAGGAGGAACTGACCAGCACGGAGAATAAGGTCGCCTTCGCCCGCCAGGCCTACAACGACACGGTGATGCTCTACAACACTTACCGCCAGTCTTTCCCGCCGGTGCTGTTCGCGAGCATGTTCGGCCACGGCCAGGACGCCGCCATGCTGCAATTCGAGGACCGCGCCCAGATCGCGGAGCCGCCGAAGGTGCAGTTCTAGGTGTGCGATCGGTTCCCGACGCCTGCCTTGGCGTCGCTGCCACGCATGGAACGAGGCGCGGTCATTCATACAAGACCGTCCGCGCGGACCGTGACGAGGTGACGCTCGCATGCCGGGCTCAGACCATGGACTTTTTTGAACACCAGGAAGTGGCCCGCAAGAAGACAGGCCGACTCGTCGCGCTGTTCGGCCTGTGCGTGGCGGGGATCGTCGCGGCGATCTACGGGGTGATGGTGCTGTTCCTGGTGCACTACCCGGCCACGACGGCGGCGGCGCATGCAGGCCGCAGTGCTCCCGCCGGATGGTGGTATCCACAGTTGCTGCTGGGCGTGATCGTGGGCGTAGGCGGTCTCATTCTGCTGGGAAGTTTGTTGAAGCTCGCCCAACTCCGCGGTGGTGGGGCGGCGGTGGCCGAATCGCTCGGTGGGAAATTGCTGACCCACGCCGCTGCCGATCCGCTGACCCGCCGTGTGCTTAACGTCGTTGAGGAGATGGCCATCGCTTCCGGCACACCGGTGCCGCCGGTCTACCTGCTTGAACACGAACAGGGCCTCAATGCCTTCGCGGCGGGCTACAGTCTCGACGACGCGGTCATCGGCATCACGCGGGGCGCGGCCGAGAGGCTCACGCGGCCGCAGCTTCAGGGAGTGATCGCCCACGAGTTTTCGCACATCCTCAACGGCGACATGCGCCTCAACATCCGTCTCATAAGCCTGCTGGCGGGCATCGTCGTGATCGCCATGACTGGCCGGGTCGTTCTCCGCTCGGCCATATACGCCCCGCGCGTCCGCAGCCGCTCAAGCCGTGACAGCAATCCACTGCCGCTGCTGGCCCTGGGCGCTGGACTGCTGGTGATCGGTTCGATCGGGGCGTTGTTCGCCAGCATCATCCGCGCGGCCGTGAGCCGCCAACGCGAATATCTGGCCGACGCTGCGGCTGTGCAGTTTACCCGCGACCCGGACACCATCGCCGGGGCGCTCAAGGCCATCGGCGCGACGTCCAGCCGCAGCCGCCTTGACCATCCCAACGCCCCTGAAGCCAGCCATATGTTCTTCGCCTCAGGTGTGGCCGTCAGCCTCAACAGCCTTTTCGCCACGCACCCGCCGCTGAGGCAGCGCATCGCCCGCGTCGATCCGACGTGGGATGGCAAGTTTCCGTCTCCACCACCGCTGGCCGCCGCAGCGCCGGTGGCGGGCATTGCGGCCGTCAGTGCTGCCGCCCGTCTTGCCGCTGCGGCGCGTGCGCCGAAAAGTACGCCTGGCGCAGCAAGCCGCGCTGTCGCCGACGTCGGCCAGCCCAAGGCCGGGCACGTCGCCTTGGCCGAACAACTGCTCGCCCGCATGCCCGAAGCCCTGCGTGACGCGGCCCACGATCCCTTCGGCGCCAGAGCCGTGATCTACGCGATGCTGCTCGACCGCGATCCTGCCAGCGAATCGCGCGCCCGCCAGTGGACGCACCTCGAAGCCCATGCCGACAAGGCCGTGCTCGAAATGACGCGCAAAATCGAGCCGCTGATCAGCAACCTTGACACCGCGCTGCGCCTGCCGCTGATCGACATCGCTCTTCCCACGTTGCGTCACATGACCATTTCGCAGTTCGAGCCGTTCGAGAAGAGTATCGACGCCCTGATCCGGGCCGATCGACGGATGGACACATTCGAGTGGGTGCTGGCCGGCCTGCTTCGCCGCCACCTGACACCGCACTACCGCAACGTCCGCAAACCGCGCGTGGATTACTACAGCCTGCGGACCCTGGGGCGCGAGTGCGGGGTGTTGCTGTCGGCCCTGGCCCGCGCCGGCGGAGAGAAGACGGCGGCACGCGAAGCGTTCACCCGCGCCGCCCGGCATCTGGAACCCGTGCGGGTGCCGTGGCTCGATGCCGACCAGAGCGACCTGGCTCAGCTCGACGCGGCCCTGGAAAAGCTCAACACCGCAGCCCCGGCGCTGAAGAAGTCACTGCTCGAAGCGACCGCAGCGTGCGTGCTGGCCGACCAGCAAGTGACCTGGCGAGAAGTCGAACTGCTGCGCGCCGTCGCCGACCGCCTCGACTGCCCGATGCCGCCGGTGCTGATCGGCCGTGCAGCCGTGTGAGCCGTCTCACAGCTTCTCGCAACCTTGTCTCTCCACCATGCGCCGGTCTCTGTGAGGCGGTCGTTGCCGTGCCAATCCATCGGCTGTGCGATCGCGTGGATCGACGACACCGTCGCCGGTTCAGGCGCAGACGCGCCACGGGACTATATCCGTGAATCTTGCGCATCGCCACGGCACGCGGGCGTCGAGGCCATCGTCGCCGGCTCGGTCATGCCCTCGCCGCCCTGGGCGAGGATGCGGGCGATGACCGCCTGCTGCATGGACTCGGCGGTGGCGAGCTCCTCGACGGTGACGTGGTCGGCGCCGGCGGCGCGGGCGAGCATGGCCTGGCTGACGATGTTGGTGCGCACGGCGATGAACAGGTCCGGCTGCATGCTGCGGGCCACGGCGCAGGTGCGCACGGCCGCGTCGGGGTCAGGGATCGTCACCACCAGGGCGGAGGCCTGCCGCACGTTGGCGGCTTCGAGAATCTCCGGGTTCGACACGTCGCCAAAGATGATGTTGCGGCCCAGGCGCGTCTGCTTCTGTACGGTGACGGGATTGAGCTCGACCATGACCATCTCGATGCCGGTGCCTTCGAGGCGGTCGGCGATGGCGCGGCCGACGGGTCCGAAGCCGGCGATGATCACATGGGGGCGCGGCTGGGGCTGGTCGGCGGGGATGGCGTCGCGCAGGGGCGTGGAGCGCAGCCAGGGGGCGGGGCGACTCCACAGCGGGTGCTGGGCGAAGTAGTAGCCGGCGCGGATCAGGCCGGGCGTGATGACCAGCGAGAGGACGACGACGGCGATGGCGATGCCCGTCGCGTCATCGCCGAGCAGACCGGCGTCGCGGCCGATGGTCAGGATCACGAGGCTGAATTCGCCGCCCTGGGCCAGAGCGAGGGCGACGGCGACGGCGACCGAGCCTGTCGCGCCCACGGCCCAGCAGGTCAGACCCGTCGCGACGGCTTTGACCAGCGTCAGTGCGGCCACACCCAGCAGGATCAACCACCACCAGCGCAGCAGGCTGACCGGGTCCATCTGCATGCCGAGCGTGGTGAGGAAGACGGCCAGGAAGAGGTTGCGCAGCGGAATGACCTGGCCGCGAAGCTGGTAACGGAAGGTGGTGGTGGCGAGGATGAAGCCGGCGATGAACGCGCCGAGGGCGGCCCCGAAGCCGAGCCACTCGGTGACCATGGCCGAGCCGATGGCCACGGCGATGGAGAGGATCATCATCGACTCGTTGGAGTGGTGGCGAGCGGATTCGGCCATGAGTCGCGGCAGCAGAAGCCGACCAACGATGAACAGCCCTGCGAGGATGGCGGCGCTGATGGCGATCTGGATCCAGACGGGCAGGGCGTCCCAGCCGGCGGCCTGCGCGAGCGTCGGCGCGAGGTGATCGGCCGCGTGTTCAACGATTGCGGAGCCAGCGATGGCGGGATCGGCGGCGGTGGGGAGGGGCCCCTGCTGCAGGGTCTTCCAAGCTCGCAGGGCGGGAAACAGCGGCAGCAGACCCAGGACCATGAGATCCTGCAGCGTGGTCATGGCGATGGCCAGCCGGCCGCGGGTCTGGGTCAGTTCGCGGCGCTGATCGAGCGTCCGCAGCACCACGGCCGTGGAGGAGGTGCCCATCGCGATGGCGACCGCCAAGGCGGCCGGAGCGGACAGGCCGAAAAACATCGCTACCGGCCAGCCGGCGAGGATGCACGCCCCGCACGACAGCAGGCCCGCGATGACCATGCGCAGAAGGTCGTGCTTGATGATGGCCAGGTTCAGCTCCAGGCCGATGCCGAACAGCAGGAGAATGATGGCCAGCTGGCCGATGGCGTCGAGGCTTTGGGGCGACTGCACCCAGCCCAGGGCGTGCGGGCCGATGAACACCCCCGTGATCAGGTAAGCGGGGATGATGGCCAGACGCAGACGCTGGCCGAGCATGGCCAGTGCGGCGGCGGCCGCGAGCACCACCAGCAGATCGACGGTGAAGCGTGCCTGCTCGCCGGCCAGGGCGAGCGTGGGCAGGGCGTCCACGAGTGTCGTGAGCGGCATTGTCATGACGGCGAATGATAGCCGGATCGCGCAGCGGAGGCTTCAGGGTTTCCAGCTTCGGCGCAGCCAGAGTGCGTTGGCGACGACGCTGACCGATGAGAGCGACATGGCTGCGGCGGCGAGCATGGGGTTGAGCCATGCAGCAGCCGCGACGGGAATGAGCAGGACGTTGTAACCAAAGGCCCAGGCCAGCCCCATGATGATGCGCTTTCGTGTAGCCCGGCTCAGGGAAATGGCGCGGGGGATGGCGCTCAGGGCGGCGCCGACGAGGACGATGTGGCCGGCCGCCATGGCGATGTCGGTCCCGCCGGGGCGGTCGTCTTGCGCGTCCGCCATCGCCGCCCCCATGGCGATGCCGACGTCCGCAGCCGCGAGGGCCGGGGCGTCGTTGACCCCATCGCCGATCATGGCCACGATTTCGCCTCGCTGCTGGAGCTGGGCCACGCGCGCCTGCTTGTCCTGTGGCAGAACTTCGGCCTCGACGTCGTCGATGCCTAGACGCTCGGCCACGCTGCGTGCGATGGCGCGGCGGTCGCCGGTCATCAGCACGGTTTTGAGGCCCAGCGCGTGCAGGGCGGCGACGACCTGCGGGGCGTCTTCCTTCAGCTCGTCGGCAAAGCCGATGATGCCGACCGCCTGGCTGTCGATGGCGACGGCGACGCTGGTTTTGCTGACCTCGTCGAGGCGATCGCGTGCGGCCGCGACGTGCTCGATATCGCGCACGAGGCGCTGTTCGAGCACGGCGACGCGGCCGATGGTCACGACGCGGCCCTCGACGCGGCCGGTGACGCCGCCGCCGTCGAGTCGCTCGAAGCCGTCGACGTCGGGGATGTTCAGATTCTGTTGCTTCGCCGCGCGCACCACCGCGCGGGCCAGGGGATGCTCGCTGCGCTGCTCGACGCCCGCAGCCAGGCGCAGCATCGTGTCGCGGTCCACGGGTGTGCCGGGAGTGTCGACGTCATCGCTTTGCATCGGTGGCAGGACAGGTGGCGGATCGGTCAGCAGAACATCCGTCACCTGCGGCTGGCCTTTGGTGAGCGTGCCGGTCTTGTCGAGGATGACGTGGGTGAGCTTGCCCGCGCGTTCGAATGCGGCCGCGTCCTTGATGAGAATGCCGTGGCGAGCGCCCAGACCCGTGCCGACCATGATGGCCGCGGGTGTCGCCAGACCCAGGGCGCAAGGACATGCGACGATGAGCACGGCAATCATCGCGTAGACGCCCGTGGGCCAGCTTGAGCCGAGCAACCCCCAGCCCAGCAGGGCGGCGACGGCGACGGCGATGACAATGGGCACGAACACGCCGGCCACCGCGTCGGCCAGACGCTGAATCCTCGCTTTCGAGCTCTGCGCCTGCTCGACAAGCCGCACGATCTGCGCCAGCACCGTGCGCCGGCCGGTGCGCTGAGCGCGGAAGGTGAACGCGCCGCCCTGATTCACCGTGCCGCCCGTCACCGGGTCGCCTTCACCGACGGTCACGGGCACGGACTCGCCGGTCATGATTGACTGATCGATCTCGCTGCGGCCCTCGATGATCGTGCCGTCGACGGGCACGGTCTGTCCGGGCCGTACAAGCACCACGTCGCCGACGCGGACTTCTGCCGCGGGGATGGTCTGCTCAGTTCCACCGCGGATGACGGTCGCCGTGGGGGGGGCCAGGGCCATCAGGCCGCGGATCGCCTCGGCCGCACTGGATCGCGCCCGCGCTTCGAGACGACGTCCCAGGCCGACGAGCACGAGAATCATCACGGCCGTCTCGAAATAGACGTGCGGCGTTCGGCTGGTGACGTGCGTCATCACGACTTCGATGACGCTGTAACCCCAGGCGACGGTGGTGCCCAAGGCGACGAGCGTATCCATCTCGGCCCGGCCATGACGCAGGCTTTTCCAGGCCCCGCGATAGAACGGCCAACCGAGCAGCGCCTGCACCACCGTCGCCAGCACAAGCTGCGTCCAGAGGTTCCACGGCGGAAGGTGGTGCGCGCCGAAGGCCATCGGTCCCATCGACAGGGCGAACACGATGGCGGAGAGCATCGCGCAGCCGAAGAAGACCGGCGAGGTGAGGCGCATGCCGGGGTCGCCGTGGGTGTGATCGTGGGACGTCGCGCCGTGCGCGTGGTGGCCTATGTGCGGCTCGTCGTCGCCTTCGCCGTCGTCATGCAGCGGCTCGGCATGATAGCCGGCGCTTTCGACCGCCTTGACCAGGGCATCGGGTGCGATGGCCTCGTGCGTGACCGCGGCCTTGCCGGTGGCCAGGTTGACGGCCGCGTCGCTCACGCCGGGCACGGCCTTGAGCTGCTTCTCCACCGCGCTGACGCAGCCGGCGCAGCGCATCCCGTCGATTCGCAGTGTGGTGTTCGCCATACGGCACATGATAGGGCGCGATGAACTATTATGGCACGGGCGATGTGGCCACAGCGACCATCGCGACTATACGAGCCGCGACCGTCAGGGAGCGGTTTCACGTCATCACGATTGATGCTGGCGGACCGCTCGCTCACGCTTGCGGCTCGTATTGGGCATCCATTGACTCCTCCTGGCCATACAATGCGGTCCTATGACTACCGACGATCCCCGCAGGTTGACGCTGGCTGAGTTTCAGACGCTTATTCGTGATCGTTATTACGCCACTGACGCGGCCCGCGGCACGCCGGGCACGTTCATGTGGTTCGTCGAGGAGGTGGGCGAACTGGCCACCGCCTTGCACAAGGCGGCGGGTCAGGGCGGCGACACGTCCGGCGGCGAGGATATGGCCGGCGAATTCGCCGACGTGTTGGCGTGGCTGTGCACGCTGGCGAACATCAACGGCATCGACCTGGCCGAGGCGGTGCACGCGAAGTACCTCAGGGACGGCGGGCCTGCGGGGCACAAGTGATTGGTGAACTGGAGCATGACCGTGTCGCACGAGCGCAATCTGAACCCGTGGGCGTATTGGCGGAGTCTTGGCCGGTCTCACCAACCTCGGCGGACGTGGCGTGGCGGCGACGCCTCGACGTTCGCGCAATGGCGCAGCGATCTGTTGCCGCGGGTGTTGGCGACACTGGGCCCGCGTCCGAGCGACGGCCCGCTGAACCCGCTGTGCACCGCCCGATGGGAGGAGGACGGCCTGCTCAAGGAACGCTGGCTGATCGACGTGCAGCCGGGAGAAGAAGGCCAGCTGGGGTTGTCAGCAGCGCTGCTGCTGTTTCGTCCGGCCGATTTACGCAACGGTGAGCGGCGTCCGGCCATCCTCTGCTGTCACGGGCACAACCGCGAGGGCAAGAAGGACGTCATGGGTGTGCCGTACCAGAGCGAGGGGCCGCACGACCCGCGCAAGGTGGATTATGGCCTCGAACTGGCCAAGGCCGGCTTCGTGACCTACGCCATCGACTGGTTGGGCTTTGGCGAGCGGGCGTATGAAGCCAAGCCGCACTTCTACGCCGGCCTGCGCAACCGCGACCGCTGCAACGTGATGTACCTGTGCGCAACGCTGCTGGGAAGGACGGTGCTGGGATCGAACCTGCACGACGCGCGGCGGGCGACCGACTTCGTGTGCGAACAGCCGTTTGTTGACGCGGAGCGTCTGGGCGTCATGGGGCTGTCGCTGGGAGGCACGATGACCACGTGGGTGAGCCTTTATGACGCGCGCATGAAGGCGGTGAACGTGATCTGCTACAACGGCCCGTTCTTCAACATCGCGTTCGACACGTACCAGGTGTGCGGCTCGCAGATCACGCCGGGGCTGTTCGACCTGTGCGACGTCGGCGACCTTCAGGGGCTGATCGCGACGCGGCCGCTGCTGATGGAGATCGGACTGCACGACACGATCTTTCGGTCCGACCACACGCTGGCGCAGTACCGCCAGACGCAGGCGATCTACGAGGCGGCCGGGGCGAAGGATCGGCTGGTGCTGGATCTGTTTCCCGGCGAGCACGGCTGGGGTGCCAACAAATCAATGGCGTTTTTCCGCGAGCATCTCGACGCGGATTGGGCGCGATAATCAGGGACAGGAATTCGCATCATGGCCAGGCAGCAGTTGACTCATGAGCAGCGGGACCGCCAGCGGCGCATGCGCTGGTGGCACGAAGCGCGGTTCGGCATGTTCATCCATTGGGGCCTGTATTCGGTGCTGGGCCGCCATGAATGGGTGATGAACCGCGAACGGATTCCCGTGAACGAATACGAGAAGCTGGCGGATCAGTTCAGGCCCAAGCCGCATCCGGCCCGGGCATGGGCGAAACTTGCCAGAAAAGCCGGCCAGAAATACATGGTGATGACGACCAAGCACCACGAGGGTTTCTGTCTGTTTGATTCGAAGTTGACCGACTACACGTCGGCGAAGCGAGCGGCCGGCCGCGACCTGGTCACCGAGTACGTCGAGGCGGCCCGGGCCGAGGGTCTGCGCGTCGGGTTCTACTACTCGCTCATGGACTGGCACCATCCCGACGGCGTGCGGTGTCTGCACAACGGGAAGGCGCGGCGGCGGTTTGTTGACTACACCCACGGTCAGGTGCGTGAGCTGTGCACGAACTATGGTCGGGTGGACATTCTCTGGTATGACCTGCCGTGGCCGCTGGACGCCGAGGGGTGGGAATCTCGCAAGTTGAACGCGATGGTCCGCCGCCTTCAGCCGGACATCATCATCAACAACCGCGCCCGTCTGCCCGAGGATTTTGGCACGCCGGAACAGCACGTCACCGCTGAGCCGGCCGGCCGGGCGTGGGAAGCGTGCATGACCATCAACAACAGTTGGGGTTACAGCGCCGGCGACGTGGAGTGGAAACCCCTGCACCAGTTGATCGGGCATCTTCAACAGGCGGCGACCGGTGGGGGCAATTACCTTCTGAATATCGGCCCGCGGGGTGACGGTTCGGTGCCGGCCGCGTCGGCGCGGCTGCTGCGGCGGATGGGCGACTGGCTGTCGCGCAACGGCGAGGCCATCTACGGCCACGTCGATCGGCCGCAACTTGAAGGGATGTACAACGTCGCGGGCGCGTGGACGCTCAAGGGCAGGACCGCCTATCTGCATGTGCATGCATGGCCGGGTGAACGCCTCACCCTGGGTGGTTTTCGCACAAAGGTGAAGTCAGTCCGTCTGCTGACCGGCGGCAAGGCGGTGAGAGTGCGGCAACATGGCGAGCGTGTGGAACTGGGCGGCCTGCCCGAAGCGGCGCCGGACAGCCCGGTGACGGTAATCGCGCTGGAATGTGCGAGCCGGCCGCGCCAGGTCTTGGGCAGCGGTTGTGTTGTACTGCCAGCAAAACGGTAGTCACAGGATCCCACGGGCATCCGGCGGCTGCGGCCTCCCGTCGCGACCGTTTAGCGCGTCATGCGCGCCTGCTTGCCGACGGCCACCTCGATGCTCGGCGTCGCGGCGAGCCCGAGGCCGGCCGCATCGTCGAGGATCTGCCGCACCTTGCGGGCGATGCCTATGGCGTCGTAGCCGGCCTCGGCGAGCTGCTTTTTGCGGCTGTCCTGGGCGACCCACTTCTCAGCCATGCCCAGTCGGTGAATGCCCGTGGTCGACAACCCTTCCTGATGGCAGGCTTCGAGCACGGCCGCGCCGAACCCGCCGGTCAGGAAGTGATCCTCGATGGTCAGAATCGGTACGCGCTGGCCGACGAGATCGGCGATGAGGGCGATGTCCACCGGTTTGGCGAAGCGGGCGTCATAGAGGGCGATGTTGTAGCCCTGGGGCGCCAGTTCATCGAGAGCGTCGGCGGCCGCGTAGAGCATGGTCCCATAGGCGAGGATGGCCAGCTCCGGCCGGGCATTGCGTGCCGGTCGCACGAGGTTGGCCTTGCCCAGTTCAAACGGCGGAGTCTGCGCCTGCAGCGGGCTGACGGCGACTTCGTCGCGCGGGTAGCGGATGAAGGAGGGGCCGTCTTCGTATTGGCGCATGAACTCCAGGCCTGCACGGAGCGTCGGCTCGTCCGCGGCCGCGAGCACCGCCGCCCCGGGAAAGACGCGGAACATGGATACATCCATGAAGCCGTGATGCACCGCTCCGTCGCCGCCGACAAAACCGGCCCGGTCCATGCAGACGCGCACGGGCAGCCCCTGGAGGGAGACTTCCTGGAACACCTGGTCCAAAGCCCGTTGGGAGAAGGTTGAGTACACAGCGAAGAACGGTTTGACGCCAGCCTTGGCCATGCCAGCGCACATGTCCATGGCATGCGATTCGCAAATGCCCGTGTCCAGTGTCCGATCGGGGAACTCGCTCATGACCTTGGCCAGGCCGGTGCCGTCAGGCATGGCGGCGGTGACGGCGAAGACCCTTTCGTCCTCACGCATCAGGTCGGTCATGGCGTCGGCGAAAGCGGTGGTGAACGAGCGGCCGCCTTTCTTGAGCTCCACGCGGCATCCCTCGACGGTGAAGGGCTTGGGCGAGTGGAACATGGTTGGGTCGCCGGTCGAGAAGTCGAAGCCGTTGCCCTTGATGGTCTTGGCGTGCAGCAGGATGGGGCGATCGATGTCCTTGATCTCTTCGAGCATGTCGATGAGCGTGGGCAGGTCGTGGCCGTCGATGGGGCCGACGCACACCAGGCCGAAGTGCTCGAACATGTGATCGAAGGCGATGGCCGTCTTGAGCATCTCGCCGCCGCGGTGGTACATCTCCTCAAGAATGGAGCCACCCGGCAGCCGCTTGACCACTTCATAGGCCCGCTTCTTGAGATCGCCGAAAGTGGCGCTGACACGGACGCGGTCGAAGTAGCTGGCGATGGCGCCCTGCGGCTTGGCGATGGACATGCCGTTGTCGTTGAGCACGACCAGGAACTGGCGTTTGAGCGTGCCGGCGTTGTTCAGGCCCTCAAGAGCCACGCCGTTGACGATCGACGCATCACCCACCAGCGCGACGGTGCGCCGGTCGCCATGGCCGAGCATCTGGTCGCCCCGGGCCATGCCCACAGCCGTGCTGATGGCGGTGCCCGCGTGTCCGACACTGAACAGGTCGTAGGGGCTTTCCTTGGGCTCGGGGAACCCGGACATCCCGGCGCTGGTGCGCAGCTTGTTCAAGAGGGGCAGGCGGCCGGTCAGCAGCTTGTGGGGGTAACACTGGTGGCCGACGTCGAAGAGCAGGCGGTCGCGGCTGAAATCGAAGACGTAGTGCAGGGCGATCGTCAACTCGACCACGCCCAGATTCGGGGCCAGATGGCCGCCGCTGCGACTGACCTGGTTGCAGATGGCCTGGCGGATTTCCTCGGCCAGATCGGGCAACTGCTCCACGGGCAGTTTCTTCAGGTCGGCCGGACTGTGGATGCTCGAAAGCAGGTTGGTCGCCATGATGGGGGTATTCCTTCAAACGTCAGCGACGGGCCTCAGGCCCCGGGGGTCCATCCGCCGCAACCCGTCGCCCGATGCCGCCAGCGCACAGCTTTGCCCTTGGCCGGCCGCGCCGTGCAGGCGTGGCGGCATGTCGGGCGCAGGGTGTGAGGCGGCGTCGGCGCAGGCATGAGAATTGGGTTTGCGTCTCCGTAAAACGCGGCTCACCATGGGAAGCCGCCGTGAGGCTCGAGTTCAGCGATATTCTAGTGTTGAACGTCTGGGCATGCAGAGGCCGGCCGCTGGGGCCGTGGAGACGGCTCAGTTTGAGCGCACCGCCATGTAGTCGCACAGTTCACGCAGCGCGTCGATGCCCTCACGTTTGCCTTCCTCGCCGTTTTCCAGCGTTGCCAGGGCTTCATGAGCACGGGTGCGCAGGCGGGCGACTTCGCCTCGGCTGGCCTCAACGCCCAACAGTCCCGGATACGTCAGCTTGCCTTGGGCCTGATCCTTGCCTGCCGCCTTGCCCAGCTCCTCGGCGGTCCGCGTGACGTCGAGCAGATCGTCGACAACCTGGAACATCAGGCCTACCGCTTCGGCGTAATGGGTCAAGGCGTCGAGCTGACCGGCATTGGCCCCGCCGCAGAGCGCGCCCATGCGGCAGGCGCAACGCAGCAACGCGCCGGTTTTGTGTCGATGGATCGTTTCCAGCCGCTCGAGCGGCTCGGTGGCCTCGTCAAAGTTCGGCAGCGTGTCATACACCTGGCCGGCGATCATGTCATTGGCCGCTATGGCCAGCTCACGGCTCACCGCCGTGGCCAGTTCCGATCGGGTGATGCAGGTGCCGACGATCTCGAAGGCCAGCCCCATCATCAGATCGCCGGCCAGAATAGCCATGGCTTCACTGGTGTGCTTGTGCAGCGTCGGCCGGCCGCGGCGCAAATCGTCGTCGTCCATGGCGGGCAGGTCGTCATGCACGAGGCTGAAGCAGTGGATCAACTCGATGGCCGCCGCCGCCGGAAGAGCGGCCTTGAGCTTGCCGCCCACCGCCTCGCAGCTTCGCACGGTGAGGATGGGCCGCATGCGTTTGCCCCCGCCCAGCAGGGCGTACTCGACGGCCGACCGCAAGTTGGCCGGCAGCGGGCGACGGGCAATGAAATCGGCGAGATAGCTGTCGACGGCCTCGACCGGCTCGGTCAGACGGCTCAGATCGAGCGCTCCCGTCGGCCCGGCGGCCGCGGCGTCATCGCCCTGCTGGGTGGTCGTTTGACTCATCGGCCTGCGAACTCCGCGTGGGGGCCAGAAAAAGAATCGAGCCAATCATTATAAAGTCTGCCGGGCCCGCTCACAATGACAGCCTGTAAGTCAAGCCAAGGGTGAGTTTTGACTCGATTACGCCACCTGATCGGCTACCCAGCAGGCGATGGCGGCTGCGCCGTCGTCCATCGGCCGGCTTTGAAGCTTGGCACGAAGGGTCGACCGCCAGGCTCCGTTGTTCAGCATCGACCGCAAGGGACCGGCCAACTGCTCGGCGTTGGCCATCGCATCGACCAGGTCGCGGTAGACGACGGCGGCGTCAAAGTCGACCAGCGGCTGTGCGTTGAGGCGCTGATGGTCGTCGCGATGAAAGGGGTAGGGCAGGAAGATCGTCGGGGTGGCGTTGGCCCAGGCCTCGGCCACGCTGCCCGCGCCGGCTCGGCTGATGGCCAGTTCCGCCCCCGCCCAGGCCAGGTCCATACGATCCAGAAAGTCCACCACACGCGCCCGGATCTTCGCCTGTGAATAGACCGCCGCCAAGTCCACGCCGCTATCGCGTCCGGTCAGATGCAGAACCTGCCAAGTACGCAGCACCGCGGCGGTCTCACGCTGTGCCAGCAACGGTTCGATCATCGCGTTGATCGACTGGGCCCCCTGGCTGCCGCCGCAGACCAGCAGCATGGGTAATCGCGGGTCCATGCCCAGTTGACGGCGAGCGTCGGACGCATCCGACGGGCCTACCGAAGCCTTGCGGATCGGGTAGCCTATGGTCCGTGCTTCCGGCCAGTCCGCGATCGGGTAAGCGGTGAAGATGACATCGGCCCCGCGGCGCATCGCCCGGTTGGCCTTGCCGGGCACGGCATCGAGATTGACCAGGGCCGTGGGCACGCCAGCCTTCTTCGCCGCCGCCAGGGCGGGCGCGCTGACAAAGCCGCCGGTGGCGACCATGGCCCGCGGGCTGTAGCGGTCGATCAACGTCGTAACGCTCTTGACGCTGGTCCGCCATGCCGACCACCAGCTCGGCCAGCGATCTGGACGCAGAGTCCAGGGTTGGGCGGGCAGCGCGGTGAGCGCCAAGCCATGGCCAGCGACGATCTGCCGATCCAGCGGGCGCTGCGAAACCAGGACATGAGGCCGCACCATCACCCCGGTTTCCACCAGCCGCTCGATCACCGCCAGGTTCGGGAAAATATGGCCGCCGCTTCCGCCACCCGCCAGCAGAATCGTGGCACTCTCTGTTTTGCGAGGGTCTTCGGGCACAGGGGGCATTCTAAGCAATGGCGGCGGTCTGCGGACCGGGGCCAGCCATGCGGATGCCGGCATGGTCGCTCGCCGCCAGATTCGCAAGACGCTCAGAGGTGTAACGATCCGCGAAACGGTCCAGCGACACCAGGGTGCCCAGGGCCCCGGCCGTAAGAATCCAGCCCGTGCCGCCGGCGCTCATGAGCGGCAGGGCGATGCCCTTGGTCGGCAGCAGCACGGTCACCACGCCGAGGTTGATGATGGCCTGAAAGCCAAGAGTCAGAATGACCCCGAGCCCCAGCAGCCGGCCCGCCAGATCGCCGCAGCCGCGCACGATGCCCAGGCCCGCCCACACGATCACCAGATACAGACCGATGACCAGCGCCGCCCCACCGACCCCCAGCTCCTCGCACACGACGGCGAACAGAAAGTCAGAGGTGTCGGCCGGCAGGTAGCCATACTTGGCGATGCCCGCGCCCAGCCCGCGCCCGTAGACGCCGCCCTGGGCGATTGTCGCCAGGGATGAGATGGCCTGATAACCGGCTCCGCGCGGGTCGGCCCAGGGATCCATGAAAGTCAGCAGCCGCTGGACGCGATACGGGCTGTGCACAATCGCGTACACCACCGCTGAAATCGCCGGGGGCAACGCCATCGCCACCTGCCACCACCGCATGCCGGCCGCCAGCAGCATCACGCCCGCCACCATGCCCACCAGCAAGGCCGTTCCCAGGTCTTCCAGGATCACCAGACCACAGCACACGCCGATCAGGACCAGCGCGAGCCCCAGTCCGCCGGTGAGCTTGTGCATGCTCGCCGCCCGCCGACCGGCCAGCGCCGCCAGGCAGACCACGCTCAGCCATTTCACCAGTTCGCTGGGTTGAAAGGTGATGCCCCAGCTCCGGGGGCCAAGCGGAAGCCACCGCCTCGCTCCGTTGATGGTCAGGCCGACCCCAGGCGTCATCGCCGCGACCACCAGTCCCAGGGCGATCAACATCACCCACGGCAGGGGGCTTCGCAGGCCCGGCCGCCGAAGCACGCGCACGACGTCGAACCGGCTGACCAGCCACATGGCGGCCATCGCCGTCAGTGCGTGGGCCATGTACCGCCCGGCGAGCACGTCGCCCACGGACAGCGGCGGCTGGCCAATGTTCATGGTCGCCGAATGCACCATCAGCACCGCCATCGCGAGCAGTGCCACGGCCGCCAACATGACCAGGTGACCTTGCCGAAGCATTGTCTGTTTGTCATCGACCGCGGAGGCCCGCGAGCCGCAGAAAGACCGCTGGCAGGCGCGAACGGCGGGGTTATGGGGCATCGAGGCACGCACGATGCGCGATCGCCGCGGCGACGCCGGTTCGCTATGCTTGGCCCGCCGTGCGCGTCGGAG
>JAANMW010000290.1_pt1 | contig 57918 bp, 57 predicted proteins | sample 7279671 | NCBI WGS metagenome assembly JAANMW01 (sample SAMN14094541, study PRJNA606508) | bioreactor metagenome | isolation source: A lab-scale SPAN reactor treating ammonium-rich wastewater day 247 | place: Ireland: Galway | collected 2017-09-19 | reverse complement strand
GGTGTCCGTCAATTCCGGTTTTCACAACCAGGTCACCGAAGATCTTAGGGTCTTCAATTTCACCGGGTACCCTGATAAGATAATTGAGATCGCCGACATCAACACTTCCGCCGGGAATATTCAGGTTTTCACCGCTGATAGCATTAGATACATCTGTCAGGCTTAATGCATAGTATTTAAGCCTGTTTGCATCAACATTAATTTTTACTTCGCGTTCCAATCCGCCGACTACTTCAGCGCTAAGCACACCCGGGACACCTTCTATCTTATCGCTCATATTATCTGCAATTGCTTTCAGCTTATCCAGTCCGTAATTACCTGCAATATTGATATAAAGCATAGGCAGCTCCGAAAAGTTTACCTCAGTTACTACAGGTTCTTCTATATCAGACGGCATATTGCCTTTTGCAACGGAAATTTTATCCCTTACTTTCTGAAGCGCATCATCAATTTTAATGTTCGGGTTAAATTCAATTGTAACAGATGAAAAACTTTCCCTTGATACAGATGTAATTTCCTTGATATCCGGGATGGCTTTCACCTGTTTTTCAATTTCCATTGTAACAAGCTTTTCTATTTCCTCAGGTGATACGCCGACATAAACAGTTGAAATAAAAACATATGGAATTTCTATAGAAGGCGATGACTCTCGCGGCAGTGACACATATGCAGAAATACCTGCCAGCACTATTATAAAAGTGAATATGTATATAACTACCTTATTATTTACAAATAATCTGAAAAATTTCATTTTATATTCTTAAATGATGGCTGATTTTAGTTAATTATAATTGAACCACCTGCAGGATAAAAATTAATTATTGTACAACCTGCACTTTATCCCCGTCTTTCACAGACTGGAATCCTTCGTAGATAACTTTTTCACCCGGGTTTAAACCAGATTCGATTAGAACCATATTTTCATTTCTTCCGCCAAGCTTTATTACCCTCTTTCTTGCAATATCGCCATCCAAAACAAATAAATACTGTTCATCACCGTAATCCACAATCAAATCCTGGTTAATAACCACAGCATCAGTCCTGGTATATTCAGATATCTGCACATTGGCATTCATACCTGGTTTCAACAGCTTTTCACGGTTATTTATAAGTATTTCAACTTCAAAAGTCCTGCTAACACCGGAAAGAGAAGGCGCAACATAACTTATTTTTCCTTCAAAATTTACTCCGGGTAAAACATCTACAGTTATATTTACACTTTGTCCCATTTTAACTTTAGTGATGTACATTTCAGGAACACCAGCAGAGATCTTTACGGTTGATACATCTATTATACTGAAGATAGGTGAACCGGGAGCTGACATTTCACCTTTATTCATGAATTTATCTTCAACTACACCGCTGATAGGTGACCTTACAAAACCGGTTTTTAACCTTGTCCTTAAAATATCTGCGCCTCTTACTGCAGCTTCATACTGCCATTTTGCAGTTAAGTACTGTATTTCTGTAGTTGCGTTATCTTCGTACAGCTGTTTCTGTTTTTCGTAATTCATTCTGGCAAGCTCTACCTGTGCTTCAGTCTGTTCAAGCGAAGCCATTTCAACATCTTTTTTCAATCTTGCAATAACTTCACCTTTCCTTACATAACTACCTTTATCTTTGGTGAGGTAAGTAATTACCCCGCCTTCTTCGGAAGATACTTTTGCACTGGTAAACGGCTTAATTAAGCCAACAACCTTGAAGTTATCAGAGAAAACTGAAGATTCTATTTGTTTTACTTTTACTATAGGGATCTTCTTTTCAATTTTTTGGTCTGTTGTTTCACCGCTGCCATCGCCGCAGCCATGTAATATCATTGCTGCAATCAACAGCAATAAAGCAGAAGGAAAGATGATCTTAAATTTATTCATTGACGGTTTATATATAAATTTTTTCTCAAGTTATTTTTATTTTTCAAGAAGCTGTTCCAGATCACTTCTGGCATTCAGGTAATCATAAATTGCCTGTAAATAAGACAGCTTAACCTGGTTCAAACCCAATTCAGCATTAACAACATCTATTTGGTTCAGTACTCCGCTTTTGTAACTAATATTAGCCAGGTCATAACCGCGCTGTGCAATATCAACAAGCTCAGACTGGGATTTTATCCTGTTTCTGGCATCTTCTATCCTCAGCAAAGTACTTTCAGTCTGTGTTTTCAGCAGTTCTTTTGTTTTAATAATTGTCTCTTCAGATTTTTTAACTTCAATAATTGACTGGTCTTCCTTATAGGAGTTCTTGAACAGGTTTAAGCTCCAGTTGAGTCCGATACCTGCAATTATGGAGTTATAGAACCTGTAGCCCCCAAGCGACCTGTCATCATTTTCGTTTGCCTGGCTTTGCCACTGCCCGAAAACATAAAACTTCGGAAGATAATTTGCGTAATCAACTTCTACCAGCTGTTCATTGATCTTTTTGCTTAGCTTAAGCTGGCGTACAGCAACATTATTTTCAGAAATTTTTTTTATGAGTTCCTCTGTTGTACCCCATACTTCCGTGGAATCAAATATAAGATCACCGACAACATCAAGTTCAGATTCATCTTTTAAGCCTATACTGTTTTTAAGCAGTTTTTTGGCAATTGATAAGTTGTTTACAGACTGGGACAGGACCGGCTTTTGATTTTCAAGTACAACCTTTGCCCTTATGTAATCATACTCCAGGGCAACACCTGCTTTATACCTGGCTTCAACAACTCTCAGGTTTTCTGCTGCATTTTCAATGCTTTGCTCATTAAGCCGTATGACTTCTTTTAACAGAAGAACATTAAAAAAAGCCTTTTTAACATCAGTTTTTATTTTCGATTCAACACTTTTTACGTTCTCTTCCTGTATCCTTGAATAATATTCAGCAATGCGGATACCGTTAAAAACCGGGGTGCCTAAAAAGGGAATAGGCTCGGAGACGTCAAGTGTAGTAGTTATACTATTATCCGAGCCTATTTCGAAGTTTTGCCCGAAGATATTTATGGTCTGTTTTCTGAAAGACCTGACATACCTTGAGCTTAACGTAAAACTTGGCACTAAATTTTCGCTGTAAACTTCTGATACCTGCTTATCAGCTTTCATTTTATCGAGTTTTGCAATTACATAATCAGAATTGTTCCTTTTTGCAAGATTTATTGCATCATATAGAGTAAGAGTTCTGACACTCTGGCTGTATGAAACAGAGATAAATGTTGCAGAAAGGACCATTGCAGCTATTAATTTATTCATAAAATAATTTATGATTTTTAATTTAAGTATTTAGCGGTACTATTTTTGCAGAACATCTTCAAACAGCTTTTTTGTGTTTGAAAATTTTTCCTTGCCTGATTCAGTTAAAAAACCGTTAAAGAAAATTTCAGCAGTAATTCTCATGGCTTCATGAAATGAATATTTGCTGTTAAGTACAAAATCAGCATGCGTAACAGCTTCGATAGCCCCATTAAGGGCTGTGATTATAATATCTACCGGAACGTGTTCGACAACTTTTTCCTTTTTACCCTGTTCAAGCAGCCTTGACATAATTTTTGTAACTTTATCCTGCCTTACCTTTGCAAATTCTTTGCTTAAATGGGGCGCGTGAACTTCAAGGTCGCGGAACCAGACCGGGGAACAGTTCATCGACATGCTTTTTTGCTTGTGGATTATCTTCAGGAATTTGGTTATTGCATCATCGCTGCTATCCACAACTTCATCAAGGAACTCTTCCATAAGCTTCATCCGCATCCCGCATACATTTTCCAGCAGCTCTTCTTTAGAATCGAAGTGTTTGTAAATCGTCTTCTTGCTCATCTGAAGGTCACGGGCAATCTCATCCATAGTGGTCTTGTAAAAGCCCTCTGTTATGAACTTAGCATGCGTAAAATACAGTATTTTCTCTTTTTCCGTAACTTCAGCCATTTTTTCTAATATGGAAACTATTTTCGTTTCTTAAGTTTCCAAAATAGTTAACGGAAACTAATTTGTCAAGTGGTAAATTAATATTCTGAAAATTAACGTAATTTTAATATATATTTGCTTAGTTTTGGAAACGAAATTCCTGTATTTAATATATTGTGGATAGAAAAGAAACTGAACTTAAGAAAAAAGCTGCATTAATATCCCTTTCAATCGGATTTTTAATGTTCTTCGGCAAAATAGGCGCATATTTTTTGACCGGTTCTGCAGCAGTACTTTCTGATGCGCTGGAATCGATAGTTCACATTGCAGCAACATCATTTGCTTTTTACAGCCTGCATCTTTCGACAAAACCGGCTGATAAGGAACATCCATACGGCCACGGTAAAATTGAATTTTTTTCTGCCGGGTTTGAAGGCGCAATGATCATGATTGCTGCATTATCTATTATTGCATATGCCGTCAGAGATATAATAATCCCCAGAGAGATCTCCCGGCTTGATACAGGAGCAATAATAATAACTGCTGCCAGTATAATTAACCTTCTGCTTGGATATTATCTTATTAAAACAGGTAAACGGACAAACAGCCTGATTTTAATTGCAGACGGTAAGCATGTTTTAACAGATTCAATAACAAGCTTTGGAGCTGTTGCCGCGTTAATTTTAGTTTTAATAACCGATATTAAATTATTTGACCCGGTTATTGCAATACTGCTTGCATTGAATATTTTATGGACAGGAAAACACCTTGTCAGAGAGTCAATTGGCGGCCTTATGAATGAGAATGATGATAAAATTATAGATGATATAGGCAAAGGGCTTGAGACTGTACGGAAATATCACAATGACTGGATAGATGTGCACCGCCTTAGATACTGGAAATCAGGCGATAAGTATATGATAGATTTTCATCTGATAGTGCCTTATTATAAATCAGTAGCCGAAAGCCATGAAACAGTTGACCAGGTTGAAAAGAGGATAATAGAGTCGCTTGGCACCAAACAGGTGGAATCACTGATACACTTAGACCCGTGCAATCCCCGCTGCTGTTATATATGCAATATGCCGGAGTGCGGCTCCAGGAAGGAGCCGAACTCTAAGTATTACAGGTGGGATGCGAAAAAGATCACATCCCTGCCGACTTACGATATAGATGATGTAAAAGAGTAATTGCTATTTTGCCTGTATCATCTTTTTTGTTTCGGTAAAATTACCAGCGGTAATCTTATAAAAATACACACCGCTTGGCAGCCCCGAGGCATTAAAGTCTGCTTCGTAAATCCCGGGACCCGGGTTATCATTTACCAGAATTTTAACTTCCCTGCCGGTTATATCAAATACTTTCAGGCTCAAATTATCATATCCGCCATCCGGAATTTCAAACCTGATCTTAGTCGATGGATTAAACGGGTTAGGATAATTCTGATGAAGAGAAAAACTTTCGGGAATAATATTTGAAACCGGTATAACAGATGTCAGTGCATTTGTTGTTTTTCTTATAGTACCGTTATTTCCAACTGTGTAACCCGTATCTGTTGAAGGGAAGTAAACAGAATGGAGATCGTTATTTGTTCCTGAGTTGAGCTGCACCCAGTTAACTCCTGAATTAACTGTATAAAGTATTATACCGCTTTCACCGACAGTATAACCAACATTTGTGAATGTGAAATGTATTTCATACAGGTCGTTTGTCGTTCCCGTATTAAGTATAGCCCAGTTCATGCCGCTGTTTGTGGTTTTTAAAATAACTCCATTCATACCAACACAAAACAGTGTATTAAAAGAATATAAATTATTAAACCTTACATCAAGCAGACTTGTTGTTGTGCCTGATATACCGGCACTCCAGTTTGCTCCTCCGTTTGAAGTGTAACGGATTGTGCCGTTTGAACCAACGGAATAACCTAACTGGCTTGTTAAAAAATGAACTTCGTACAGTGAATTTGAAGTACCTGCACTCTGATTTGACCAGCTGTTTCCGCCGTTTGTGGTCCTCCTGATTGTCCCGCCTTCACCTGCTGCATAACCGGTGTTTATATCAATAAAGAATATTTCGTAAAGGGTATTGTTAGTACCGGAATTCTGTGAAGTCCAGTTTGCACCGGCATTTGTTGTTTTCCTTATAGTGCCGTTAGTTCCTGAAACATAACCTGTAGACTGATTGATAAAATTAATTTCATACAGATCCTGTGAAGTACCGGAATTTAATGAGCTCCAGTTCATTCCCCCGTTTGTAGTTTTACGGATTATACCGTTCAACCCGACAACGTATCCGGTTTTGCATGATGTAAAATAAACTGAATACAGGTCCTCATTGGTACCTGAATTTAAAGATACCCATGTTGGCTGCTGTGCAAATAATAAACCTGTAAAAAATAATACTATTAAAACGGCAAGCTTAACGAAAGTATGAAGTTTATTCATTTAATCCCCCTTTGGATTTAAATTTGTAAGATAAATTACTAATGCTTTTTGGGGATTGCTATAGCTAAATTAAGTAACTAAATAACTGAGATATTTTAACAATTGCTTAAATTAAATGTATTTAGCAATATTTAAAATTTCTAAATTTTAGAAAAAAATTGAATTAAGATTTATTTTAAAACTACAAGTTTTTTAGTTGATGTAAAATTTCCGGAAGACATTTTATAAAAGTAAATTCCGCTTGATAATCCATTTGCATCAAAAGATGTTTCGTAAATGCCTGGTCTCAGGTTTTCATTTACAAGTGTTCTGATCTCTTTCCCTAATACATCATATACCGTTATACGGGTTATATTATATTCACCGTTTGGTATTTCAAACCTTATCCTTGTTGATGGATTAAAGGGATTCGGATAGTTTTGATGGAGGAGAAATTTTGATTGCGTCAATATTTCATTATTGTTATTAGGAGTTAAAATATCCCGTTTTAATATCCAATAAACCCTGTTAACCGGAGCATTATCATTGAAGGACTGACAACCCGGAACCTGGTCCCACTGATACATCACGGGAGGTAAATTTCCGGTAAACAATTTTGGAACTATCGGATACTTTTCAACAGCATTGGGAGAATTTGTCAAATTAACCGGGACTGACCAGTTAAGCCCGCCATTATCAGAATACGAATAAAAAACATCTTCATAAGTAAACCCTAAAGAAGATGTATCAACCTGACAGACTGAAAATGCAACGAAAATTCTGTTTCCATCAGACCTGAAACCAATTGAAGGATGATTTAACACTACGCTATTAACGTGAAATTTTCTGATTCTGTAAAAAGTACTGTTATCCATTAAAACAGGTATGTTATGCCAATCAGCAATTACAACCGGTGAGCCGCCGTTTAATGTTGGATTCCAAATACAGATCTTGAAGCCCTTTCTATATGTATCTAGCTCCACCCCGGAAGCATCAGCTGAAAACACAATAAATGGTTCATTCGTGCCGGGCTTATATGCAATATCTTCATGCCAATAACAACCCGAAGAATCCCCGTTTATTAAACCAAGCGGATTAATTTCATACGGGACAGACCAATTGTTTCCCGCATTGGTTGAAATCTGAACTTTTGTTACTGCCTTAGTGAAAAGTAAATGGTCATTAATATAATTGTAAACCACAGTAATATGATTAGTATCAATCGGAGAAGCAGCGATGGTATAAGAACAGGCACTGTTATCCATAAGAGCGGTCCTTACAACCTTCAACGGTGAATAAGGAAATGCATGATTTGGAGTATACGTAGTATAGTATAATGTGTCATTTTCTGTAAAAGTTGAAGACGGCGTTTTAACCAAACATGCTGCTTTATTATCAACTCTTATAGAAGCTGACATATCAAAACCAAGAGTTCCTTCAAGCCTGTTTAATGTAAACGAGGAAGCCCCAAGCAAAACATCATACGAAACCCCGGCTCTTCTTACAGTTGAACTTATTGGGGAATTCCAGTTTCTTCCGGCAAATAAAACTGTTTTCTCTCCTGAAATAGAAAAAATAGAACCATCTCCAAACCTTGATTTGCTGCTGCTTGTAATTGGATTATAAACTGGATTGACCCAGTTAACACCATTGTTTGTTGAATAATTGAAGACTACTGCCAATGAATTACTGTTATTAGGATTTGAAGCCCCCATCGAATCGACATATGAAGAACTTGCAATTAGTGTATCGCCATGTTTAATCAATTGCTTCAGCGTATTACCATTAGTTGCATAATCCATATATGAACTTAAAAAAGGAATAGTATCCTGCGGCGGTGGAACGAGCTGGTATACATAACTATTATTAGCGGTAATATTGGAATGCGGAATTATCATATCATCGGTGTAATAAAGCTTATAATGGTTTTTAACTTCAGATATTTCCGGTATAGGTATGAAATAGAAACTAAAAAATAATAAAACAGAAAAAAATATAGAGAGGAAAATTTTCGGGTTCATATTTTAATTCCAAGGCTTATTTATAAAATATACAATTGATAGCGCAGTGAAGGAATTTCAATGGTTATCAATTGGTAAATTAGTATTTTTTTTCAGTTTTTACAATCAGAATTCTAAAGTCATATTCTTTTTATTCAATTATCCCTATTTTTACATAACATTTCTGTAAAAAGATCATTTGAAATATATCCTCGCAATAGATTCAGGCGCTACAAAAAGCGATGCTTTATTATATCCGCTTGATGATTTCACAAACGGGAGACATAAAACGAAGCTTTTTAAATTTCCGTTCATTAATTTAAACCTGCTTGGATTTACAGAATCATTTAAACGCCTGAAAAAAATTGTTAAAGATATCAATGAAATTGCAGGTAAGGGAAATATACTGGCAGTTTCAGCCGGAGTATCCGGTGCAAGATATGAAAAAGACAGGAAAAAGCTTGCAGCAGCCTTAAGCAAAGCAACCGGAATAAAACAAGTTTACATATTGCCCGATACTGAAATAGCGCTTGCTGCAGCATTTGATAGCACAACAAAAAATTGCGGGATATTAATTGCCGGAACAGGGTCTATATTCTATTATAAGTCAGGTGACGGAAAAATCAAAAGAATAGGCGGCTGGGGCAGACATATTGGCGATGAAGGCAGCGGCCACTGGATAGCAAGGGAAGCACTGTACAAAGTAACAAAGCATTACGATAAGAGGCTGAATTCTGAAACGCTGGCCAAAGTATTTAAAAAAGAGTTCGGAATTGATGAAACAAATATCATTCAGCACGTTTATCAACGGGGATTTGAAATTTCAAAATTAACAAAGCATGTTTTCCGCTGCGCAGAAAAAGGCGACAAAGTTTCAATTGAAATAATTAAAGATGCTGCTGATAATCTGCTCACTCATTTTATACCTATAAAGAAACAGAAATACAGTGTTGCACTGATGGGTTCATTGTTAACGGAAGAAAAACTGCTGGCAATTGAGTTAAAAAAAGCCGCAAAGAGATATTTTCCGGATATCAGCTTTGTGAAACCGGAGTTTCCTCCGGTTTGGGGAGCAGTAAAATACGCTTTGCAGAATGCCAAAATCTGAAGCTCAGATGTCAAAAATGATTATTAGTTTTCACAACTTTAAGATATTTCAAAATAAACGTCTAGATACCTGCCTTCGCAGGTATGACAAGCAGCTTTATTTTAATGCTCTGTAACTCTGTTTCTCTGTTGTAAAAATATTTTGTAGAGACACAATACTTGTGTCTCGAAAGCAAGACGCATGCAATGCGTCTCTACATTTTCATAAATAATGCACGCAGATAAAATAATAATAATCGATTTCGGTTCACAGTACACCAAGCTGATTGCGAGGAAAGTAAGGGAGTGCCATGTATACTCAGAAGTCATAGCCTGTACGGCAGATATGAAAAACCTAGTACATGATAAAAGCATCAGGGGAATAATACTTTCCGGTGGTCCGCAAAGTGTTTACATGAAAAATGCATACTCGCTTGCTTCGCTGATTTTAAGCCTTAAAGTGCCTATACTTGGCATTTGTTACGGACTTCAGCTTCTTTCACACCACTTTAAAGGCAGTGTAAAAGGAGGTAAAACAAGAGAGTTCGGAAAAACAAACATACACATTACATCTTCAGCCGGAATACTGGCAGGTATAAATAAAGACCTTACGGTCTGGATGAGCCATAACGATCACATAAAAAAATTACCCAAAGGATTCAAAGCAACTTCTAAAAGCGAAAACGGGCTGATAAGCAGCTTTGAAGCTGTAAAGGAAAGAATTTACGGTGTGCAGTTCCACCCTGAAGTTAATCACACCCAGCAGGGCATAAAAATACTTAACAACTTCCTCTATAAAATATGCCGCATTAAGAACAAATGGCAGATGGGTTCTTTTATAAATGAAAAAGTTAAAGAGATCAAAAAGCTTGTTGGCAGTGAAAAAGCAATTTGTGCTATGAGCGGCGGTGTTGATTCCGCCGTAGCTGCATTCATGATTCATAAAGCCATCGGCAGAAACCTGATCTGCGTACATATAGATAACGGTTTAATGCGCAAGAATGAAAGCTCTGAAATCGTAAAATATTTTAAAGGCAAGCTTAATTTAAAGTTTATTGATGCTTCCAAATTATTTCTTACCCGTTTAAAAGGAGTAACAGATCCCGAAAAGAAACGGAAAATTATCGGTAAAACATTTATAGATGTGTTCCAGGATTTTGCGAAAAAACAATCTAAAGGAAAAAATAAGATAAAGTATCTGGTTCAGGGAACGTTATATCCTGATGTAATTGAATCATCATCATTTCACGGGCCAAGTGTTACAATTAAAACCCATCATAATGTTGGGGGCCTGCCTAAATCACTGCATATGAATCTTATCGAGCCGTTCAGGGAACTATTCAAGGATGAAGTGCGTGTAATAGGCAGGTTATTAAAGATCCCTGATGTAATATTGGGGAGGCATCCGTTTCCCGGACCGGGGCTGGCGGTAAGGATACTTGGCGCGGTTACAAAAGAAAAACTTGATATATTACGGGAAGCAGATTATATTTACAGGTTAAATCTGCACAAACACGGACTTTATGATAAGATCTGGCAGGCTTTTGCAGTTCTGCTTCCGGTTTCAACCGTCGGGGTAATGGGCGACAGCCGCACATATGAAAAAGTAGTTGCTCTTAGGGCTGTAGAAAGTGTAGACGGAATGACAGCCAACTGGTTTCCTATGCCGGCAAAGGCACTGGAGGAAATTTCAACAGGGATCACTAACAATGTTAAAGGAATTAACAGGGTGGTTTATGATATAAGCAATAAGCCACCATCAACAATAGAATGGGAATAATTAAGAATAAATTTCAAATTTCAAATTTCAAATTTCAAATTATATTAACGGTAATTTGTTTTTTGTTAATTTTATTTTGCCCATCTGTATCAAATTCCCAGAACCAGGTAAAGATAGGCATAGCATTGCCGCTGTTCCGTGATTCGGAAGACGGCAGCAAAAAACAGCTTGGAAATGAAATACTTGACGGTATAAAATATGCGCTTCAGGAATACAGTAAAAATGCCCCTGTAAAAGTAACGCTGGAGGTAATGGATACAAAGCGTGACCCGGTAATAGCCGCTGATGTTATCCGCGGCTTTGGCGAAGATGAAAGTATTATAGGTGTTATAGGCCCGGTATTCAGCAGCGAACTTGGTGAAGCTGCCGAAAACGGCCCGCTTTTCACTCTGCCCATAATATCACCGACTGCAACCGGAGATGAGCTTGCTTCCAATTATAATTACGTTTTCCAGCTTAATCCAAGTTACGAAGTCCGCGGTAAGCTTATGGCTGATTACCTCATCAAAAAAAACGGCTTAAAAAACTTTGCGGTTATTTATGAAGATGTATACGGAGAAAACTTCCGGAAACATTTTGATAATGAAGTAAAAACCATGGGCGGAAAAGTGTTAACAGCCCAGTCATATAAAAAAGACCCCCAAAACATTACCGAGCAGATAAACAATATTTTAAAATATATAAAGGAAAACGACCTGTTTATTAACGCGGCAAACCTGAACCTGACACAGAGACAGAAGCTTGAGTTAAGCGGGGTCAGGTGGTCTTTGATCGACTCTTCGGTTTCTTTGAACATGGATATAAGTATATTTTATATGTTCGGCAAAAACGCCAGAAAAATCCTTGATACAATGAATATAAAACCATATAAGCTTAAACCCGAAACCACAAAATTTGTTCAGGGTGTAATCGATGCAATTTATATACCGGTTTCAAATCCGGGTGAAATTAATGTTATTGTACCGCAGCTGTTTTCAGACGGTCTGAGCATGTATATTGCAGGCACAGGTGACTGGAACAATGAAAAAATACTTGAAGACAATAAAGTATACCTTAAAAATGTAGTATTTGAATCTGAATACTACCCGGATGAAAATGAACCGGAGTTCAAAGATCTGAAAACAGGTATTGCAAAAACCAAATATAAACTTACAAAGAATTTTCTGTTTGGTTATGATGCCGGCAAGCTGATTTTCAGCCTTATTGGCAGCGGATCAAAATCCAGGCACGAACTGAATATTGCGCTGAAAAATCTGGTTGATTATGATGCAATTAAATCAAAAATATCGTTAGATTATCACGGCATCAATTCAGAGCTGAATATACTGAGGTATGATGAAGGAATAAAGCTGGTAGAAACTTATAAACTATCAAAGTAAAGTTAAATTTTGAAGATAAAATTTATATATATAGTATTCTGTACATTAATTTTCTTACAGGTGTTTGCGCAGACAGAAAAGCTTCCCGATGAGCTGCCCAAAGAGCTTAACCAGAAACAATGGGAATTTGTGAGGGATCTTTATGCTGTTGATGCTATCAAGCTCCTGGCAAAAATGGATACCCTGGCTCTTGAAATAGACAGCCTTAAGCAGCTGCTGATATATACAGAAAATTTTGACTGCGAAGCCGAGCTGTATGCACTTGTTGGAGCAACTAAAGAACAGGTAGCTGATTACCGCAGGAAATTTGACGAAGCTGAAAGTTATATTAATTCAAGGAGCAGCTCGCCGGATGATGCATCTAAAAATTATTACAATTCAATAAGCGCATCGAAGATACGCTGCCTGCCGGAGTTTTCTGACCGCTTTGTTTCTTTAAAAAATATTGTGGATAACTATGTGCCTGTTAAGACCGAAAAAATATCAGTTGATGAATATATAGTAGCCGAAGGTGATAACCTGACAAGTATAGCATTACAGTTATATGGTACTTCTTCATCATGGAAATTAATTTGGGAAGCAAACAAAACAGAAATAGATGATCCGGATTTTCTGTATCCCGGTCAGATCTTAAAAATTCCTTCAAAGCCCCGTTAAATTAAGGTTTTTTTTGAAATTTAACTGTATCAATTTTAGTACAGTTTAGGTATTTTCCTCATTTTTCTCTTATTTTCAGCATTAAATACTGTATAGTTTTTTGGAATAACACTTGACAAATGCTTAATTAAAAGCTATATTTGTTGTGTTAATTAACCAATTTTATTTATAAACCAGCCATCTAATACAGGAGGTATTTCAATGGCAAAATTAAGAAGCAAGCTTTATATGCTCTTAATCGCAACAATGTTCACCGGTTCAGCTTTCTTAGTTGGATGCGGCGGCGGTGTTGACGAAGAGCAGATGGAAGCTTTAAACAACCTGAAAGCAGAAGTTGAAAGCTTACGCTCACAGGTAAAAGCTAAAGAAGATGAAAAAGCTTCTTTACAGAAACAGATTTCCGATAAAGATGCAAAAATCAAAAAATGCAATGACGATATGGCAAAAACCAAGTCATGCTTAGACGGGATGGGTAAATAATGAAATTACATAAATTATTTATTTTATTCTTCTTAGCATTAGGTTTATCATTAAACAATGCTAACGTTTTTGCACAGGATGATGACGATGATGATGATGATGATGATGACCAGCAGATGGAGGAAATGGATGAAGAAGAATGGCAGAGGCAGATGGACGAGCTTAACGCTGAAAAGAGCAACTTACAGTCAAGATTAAGCGCTTTAACAAGCGAAATCGACGGCTTAAAACAGACCTCAGCTAACAAAGATAAAGAACTCGAAAAATGCGAGAACGATCTTTATGCTTTAGTTGGTACAACAAAGAGCGGTGTTGCTGATTTCAGAAAGAAATTTGAAGAAACAGAGAAGAAGATCAACGGCAAAGTTGGTACACCCGATGATGCACGTAAAATGTACTTCGACGAAATTTCAAAAGATAAAGCTCGCTGCTTACCTGAATTTGCTGACAGGTATGCATCAATGAAGAAAAAACTTGAAGATTGGGGAGTAAAACCACCTGAAGCATGCTACACTGTTGTAAAAGGTGATTGCCTCTGGAAGATCTCCAAGATGAAATTCGGTTCACCGTATTACTGGCCGGCAATTTGGGATGCTAACAAAAACGGCGTTGCTAATGCTGATGCTCTGAAACATGCTAGACACAAAAAGGTAACCAATCCTAACCTGATCTATCCTGGACAGTGCTTAAAGATCCCGACATTGACTGATGCTCAGAAAAAAGAAGCTGAAATGAAGTCAAAGAAATACAGAAAAGTAAGAAAAACAAAGACAACTACTGATACCAAAAAAGAAGACGTGAAGAAAGATGAAAAGAAAGATGAAAAGAAAGACGTTAAGAAATAATTAACATTTCTTGATTCTTGCTTACTTTTTTAAGCAAAGTATTTCAGGCCCTTGGACTTCGGTTCAAGGGCTTGTTTATTTATCAAAAATTAAAAAGATTAAACTCAGTTCAATAAACCGGAAAAATTTAATTGGCATTATCAGATAAAAATATTGTGCTTGAAAATACCGACCTTATGAACTTTGCCGGCATTAACGAAAAAAATATTGATCTCATCCGGGAAAGATTTTCATCTAATATCACATTACGCGGAGAAAATATTTTTCTTAAAGGCGATGAAGAAGAGATATCACAGATCGAAACCATCGTAAAAGAGCTTATGCTGCTGCAAAAAAGGCAGGGAAAGATCACCGAGGGCGATGTAAACCTGATAATTGAGCTTGTAACAGGCTCGCAGGATTCCGCACTGGAAAAACGCACAGGAATTAAACGCGAAGATATTGATGATGTTATACTTGTTGAAAAAAGTGATTTCATAAAACCAAAAACAACAGGTCAGCTGGAGCTGTTCAATAAAACAAAAACAAATGAAATTGTTTTTGCAATCGGGCCAGCCGGAACTGGTAAAACTTACCTTGCAGTTGCTATTGCACTTGCTGCGCTAAAAGCCAAAAAGATAAACAGGATAGTTCTTTCACGACCCGCTGTAGAAGCCGGGGAAAGCCTTGGATTTTTACCGGGTGACCTTTCCGAAAAAGTAAACCCGTATCTTAAACCATTGTTTGATGCCCTTGAAGATATGGTGCCGCTTGAAAAGCTTAAAACATATTTCGAAAGAAATATCATTGAAATCATACCCCTGGCATATATGAGGGGAAGAACCCTAAATAATGCGTTCCTGATACTGGATGAAGCCCAGAACGCTACATCAATGCAGATGAAAATGTTCCTTACAAGGCTTGGCATAAATTCAAAATGCATTATAACCGGCGATATTACACAGATAGACCTGCCCTCAAAGCAAACTTCAGGCTTAGTGCAGATACAGAATATATTAAAGAATGTTGATGGTGTTGCGTTTGTTTACCTTGGCAAAAAGGATGTTGTACGCCACAGGCTTGTAAAGGATATCATCAATGCTTACGAGGAATATTCGGTAAAAACGAACGGTTCTGAAGGCAGCAAACCCTCAGAAAAAAATGAGCTTAACGGAAACAGCAATAATGAATAAAGCAAAAAGCTTGGTTAACAGGTAATGATGGGTTTTTTTGTTTAAATAAACCCCAAGCCTTGCAAACGGAATAGATGCAGCTATTATTGGTAGCGCAGAAAGTGTATCAACCAAACCGAAAGAATACCTGATACCAGATGCTCCATCCGGAGAATTAATAAAATAACTTATCACCCCGGCAGCAGCAGTAATAAGTATAGCAGCAGATGAAGTGCCCACTGCTTTTTTAAACGGTACTTTCATCAGGTAATGCATCAGCGGTATTATGAATATACCGCCGCCCAGCCCGGAAAATGCAGCAATAGCGCCGCTTAAAGCGCCGATCCCCAAAGATGCCCATTTACTGAACACTTCAGGTGAATTTTTTTCCCTCTTTTCCTGGCTTTCTTTTTTATCGAGCAGCATTTTTACAGCAGCAATTATTAATACAATGGAAAATATTTTCTTTAACAGATCACCCGGCATCATAACAGCCAGTTTGGAAAACAAAAAAACCGTTACAGCACTTGATATACCTATATAAATTGCAGATTTCCAGTCAACATTACCATGAGAAAAGTGTTTGTGTGATGATGATAAACTGGTAAATATTATCGTAAAAAGGCTTGTTGCAATTGCAATATGTACGGTGTAAGGAGAGTTAATATTATTAAAAGTATATACTGCCAATAAAGAAGGGACGATAATTATACCGCCCCCTACCCCGAACAACCCGGATAAAATACCGGCAGCAATGCCGATAGAAAATAATATTAATACAGTTTCTGTTGTCAATTAACTTTTTATGCTGAACTATTTTGGTTCAAGCAAAGAGTTATACAGTCCCCTGTCTTTAATAATTCTTAAAGCTTCCTGCAGCTGCAGATCATCTTTTGCAGATCTTTCGATGATTGTTTTATCCGGCATTTTATAACGTTTCATTATTTCTGTATCAAGCAGCTGCCTTATAACAGGTTTTGATTTCTCGAAATCCTTGAATTTTTCATTTTTCAGCTCGCCTTCAAGAAGCTCAATATAACTTTTTACTTTATCAGAATACATATTCGTTTCAGCACTTTTTTTAAGATGAGAAAGTTCGGTTTCTGCAGAGCTTATAAACTGAAAATCTGAAGCACTTATATAATCATAAAATCTGTTTACAATATCATCAGTCATTACAAAATTAGACCCCTCAGGATTTTCCTCAACATACTTTACAGCAAATTTGTAATACATATCTTCGATATTTAATGCTGAAAGCAGTTCGTTGTCTTTAATAACATCAACAATCACATCCGGAGTAATACCTCCTTCTGCAAACACAGTTCTTCCGTTAAGGGTTTTGAATTCCTTCTGGTTAAAATACGGGTTTGGTTTAAATACCCCGTTTTTATTTTCTTTAAAATAGTTTTTTGACTGAATCCACCTGCCGCTTGGAGTAAAATATTTCTGGTTTGTAATTTTAAGCTGGTTTCCGAAGCTTAAAGGCTGAAATACCTGCACCAATCCTTTGCCAAATGATTTAGTACCAACTATTACCCCCCTGTCCAAATCCTGAACAGCGCCGGCTACTATTTCGCTTGCAGATGCTGAATTTTCATCAATTAATACCACCAGTGGAATGTCTTTTCCTAACATTGGAGTATCTGCTGCAAAATATTTTCTTTCTGAATCTAATAATCTGCCTTTTGTAGTTAAAAGCAAATCTCCTTTTGTACAGAATTTGTTCAGTATTCCTATTGCTGCGTCCAGCAATCCTCCTGGATTTCCCCTCAGGTCAAGTATAATACCTTTAACTTCACCTTTGGCTTTTAATTCTATCAGTGCATCAATGATTTCATTTTCAGCATACCTGCTGAATCGGTCAAGTTTAATATATCCAATTCCATCTTCCAGCGTTCCTTTATAACTTATATTTTTAAGCTGAATTTCCTGCCTTGTCAATGTAAATTCATATTCTTTATCACCCCGCAGAACTTTCATCTTCATTGTAGTACCCGGTTCGCCGCGGGTATATGATCTTACATCTGTGACTTTTTTGCCCAGCATACTGCTGCCGTCTATTTCAAGCAGCTTGTCCCCTTTTCTTATACCTTCTTTCTGGGCAGAGTATCCTTCAAGTATATCGGTAATTATTATTACACTATCCTTCATACCGATGGTAATACCAACTCCGCCGTATTTACCTGTTGTGATAAGATCAATTTCATCTTTGCGGGATTCATCCAGAAAATTAGTATAGGGGTCAAGCGTTCCCAGCATGCCTTCAATGCCGGCTTTCATGAACTTATCGCCGTCGATTTCATCAACATAATCCAGCATAATTTCCTTATACATTTTGCCGAATACATCCATGTTCCGGTTTATCTGTGTATACACATCATCATCATTGCCCCCGGCATATGATGTGCCTGCTATACTTAATAACAGTATTAATAAAAGTGAGAGCTTTGGGAATATATTTAAATTTTTCATAATTTAATTTTGATACTTATTTTGATAATTTTTTATTTACAATGGAAATAATGATATTGTGGATCCGGTCAATTGAAAGAGTTCCGTTAATAACTGTATATCTTTTCCTGTTTTTGGCTGCTATTTCTTTAAATCCTTTGTAAACTTTATTATAGAATGCAGTGTTTTTATTTTCCATTCTGTCTTTTGAATTTCTCCTTGAAGAAGCCCGGGCAAAAGCAGCTTTTGGAGTAATTTCAATTAAGAATGTAATATCAGGCACTAAGCCGCCTGCTGCTATATTATTAACCTGTAATACATGATTTAGTTCCATTTTTCCGCCGAATGACTGGTAAGCAATTGAAGAATCATAATACCTGTCGCAAATTACAACATAACCTTTTTTAAGATGCGGTTTAATAACCTGGCTTACAAGCTGCGATCTCGAAGCTGAAAAAAGCATAAACTCCGTAAGAGGAGTCATTTCTATGTGCTCTCGGTCTAAAATAATTTCCCTCACTTTTTCGGAAATTGCAGTTCCGCCGGGTTCTCTTAATAAAATACATTTAACCTTATGTTTTTTCAGATATTCATATAGCAGCTTAGCCTGAGTTGATTTACCTGAAAAGTCAAGACCTTCAAAAGTAATAAACATTCAATCTAGATATAATTGGAAATATTCAGGTAAGTTAGCAAATAAAATAGTATAATTAAATTGAGATTTTTTGGTATCTAAATAATTATTTTTAACTGATTAAATTGTAAAGTATTTAATTTCTATAAATAAATCCATAATTTTGCTGAATTAAGCAGACATGATAAATGCATTTACTAGATCCGGTAATATTATTTTTTATTCTTGGTGTCCTTGCTCAGCTGGTTAAATCTGATCTGAAAGTTCCTGATGATTTTTATAATACAATAAGCATTTATCTGCTGCTGGCAATCGGAATAAAAGGAGGAATAGAACTTCATACAACAGGTTTGGGTACTGTTATTTATCCGGCTGCCGGAACATTGATACTTGGTCCGTTCATTACACTGCTTGCATTTATACTGTTAAGGTTCATATACAGGTTCAGCAAAGAAAACTCAATTGCAATTGCTGCACATTACGGCTCCTGCAGCGCAGTAACATTTGCTGTTGTAACCGATTACCTGAGAACTACACTCGTTCCCTATGAAGAATACAGCACTCTGCTTCTTGTATTTTTTGAAATTCCAGGAATAGCAGCTGCAATTTTTCTGGCTAAGCTTGATGCTAATTCGGAATTCAATATAAAAACCCTGCTACATGATGTATTTCTCGGTAAAAGTATTCTGCTCATGGGCGGGGGAATTATTATTGGCTATTTTATAGCACTATCTAAAACCAGCCAACTGAATTTTTTCTTTATTGATATGTTCAAGGGTTTCCTTGCATTGTTCATGCTTGAAATGGGAATTGTAACTGCCAAACGGTTAAACGACCTGAAAAAACTTGGTGTTCCTTTATTAATTTTCGGAATTACATTTCCTGTAATTGCATCGGTATTCGGAATCATAACCGGAATGATATGCGGATTATCACCGGGAGGCACAATCATTCTTGCAACATTATCTGCAAGCGCATCATACATAGCAGCCCCTGCTGCAGTTCAGATAATATTGCCGAAGGCAAATCCAACCCTTTATTTAACTCTGGCACTTGGTATAACTTTCCCTTTTAATGTACTGATTGGAATACAGATATATTCCTGGCTGGCATTTAAAGCATTTGAGTATATTTAAATAGCATACAATATTCAACTTTTCTCAATTGAAACTCCCCCATTTTTAGAGTAATTTTGTAAATTCCAGCAAAATTAATTCAATTTAATGTCAGAAACCCAGACACCGCTTATGCGGCAGTATTCACAAATTAAGGCAAAGTATCCTGATACTGTGCTTTTGTTCCGCATGGGTGATTTTTTCGAGACATTTGATACTGATGCCGTAATTGCGTCAAAGGTTCTGGGAATAACCCTAACCAAACGCGCCAACGGCGCAGCCAGCGATGTTGCCCTTGCAGGATTTCCGCACCACGCAATAGATAATTACCTTCCCAAGCTGGTAAAAGCAGGCTACAAGGTAGCTGTCTGCGAGCAGCTTGAAGACCCAAAGCTTGCAAAGGGAATAGTTAAACGCGATGTTGTTGAAGTGGTTACTCCGGGATTAACTTTCAGCGATAAGCTGCTTGACCATAAAAGCAATAATTATATTGCATGCCTTTTTACCCGTGATGAAAAGTGCGGGTTTTCATTCTGTGATATTTCAACCGGTGAGTTCTATGCATGTGAAATAGCTTTTAAGAATGTTAAAGAACAGCTGGAGCTTATTTCTCCTGCTGAAATAATTATTTCAAAATCACAGAAAGCATTGTTTGCGGGTATTATTGATATGGAACCTAATCCATTGGTTCAGGCAAGGGTAACAGTCACTAAACTTGATGAATGGATATTTAATTATGATTACTGCAACGAGCTGCTGCTGGCACAGTTTAAAACTAAATCTTTAAAAGGATTTGGTATTGATGATTACCCACTTGGTGTTATTGCTGCAGGGGGAATTTTAAGTTATATCAACGAAACACAAAAAGGCAGTGTTACCCATATCAACAAAATTGCTTATTATGATACCAGCGATTATATCATACTTGATGATTCCACAAAGCGCAACCTTGAAATTATATCTTCAATGGCAGGCGGTTCGCGGGAAGGAACACTTATTTCCATTCTTGACAGGACACAAACAGCAATGGGCGCCAGGCTGCTTAAGAACTGGATATCACGCCCGTTAAAAAAACTTGCGCAAATACATAAAAGGCAGGAATGTGTTCAGGAATTTTACGAAAATAAACCGCTTTGGGGTAACCTGACTGCGCTGTTTAAAAATATAGGCGATCTTGAAAGGCTGATTTCAAAAATTGCAACTGCACGTGCTGTTGCAAGAGACCTGATTAATATGAAATATTCATTAAAGAATATTTCAGAAGTAAAAAAAGAACTTATCAGTACATCATGCAAAACCCTGCAGAACATTAACAGCAGCCTTAAGGAATTAAACGAAGTTGTTGAGCTGATAGATAAAAGCATCAACGAAGAATCACCTTTAAGCACGGATACACGGGTAATAATAAAACCCGGTTACAGCAGTGAGCTTGATGAGCTAAGAAGCATACTTAACAGCGGAGAAGCGTGGATGGAAAACTACCAGCGCAGGGAACGCGAACGGACCAAAATAAGCTCTCTGAAAGTAAGCTATAATAAAGTATTCGGGTATTATATAGAAATTTCAAAAGCCAATAAGGATAAAGCAGAAGGACTTGAAGGGTATGTGCGCAAACAGACACTTGTTAACGCCGAGCGTTATATAACACAGGAACTTAAGGAATACGAAGAAAAAATACTTACCGCCAACGAAAAAATTGCTGCGCTTGAATCAAAATTATTTGCCGATGTAAGGCAGAAAGTTGTTGAATTTGCCGCTGATATTCAGCTTAACGCTGCAATGATTGGGGTTATTGATGTGCTGCTTGGCTTTGCCGAAATAGCGCGGCAGTATAAATACATAAAACCTGATATAAGCGATAACAACAGCCTGAAGATAACGGAAGGCAGGCATCCGGTAATTGAGCAATTGCTGCCGGCAGGTGAAAAATTTGTACCAAATGATACAAATCTTGATCCGGATGATTCACAGATTATTATTATCACCGGACCTAATATGAGCGGTAAATCAAGTTACCTGAGGCAGGTTGGATTAATTGTATTGCTTGCGCAGATAGGCTCATTTGTTCCAGCTAAAAAAGCAGTAATCGGGCTGTGTGACAGGATTTTCACACGAGTTGGCGCAATGGATAACATTGCAAGGGGTGAAAGTACTTTTCTTGTTGAAATGCAGGAATCAGCAAATATACTTAATAATCTGACTCCAAAAAGTTTGGTGCTGCTTGATGAAGTAGGCAGAGGCACAAGCACTTATGACGGTATATCAATTGCATGGGCAATTACCGAATTTATCCATGAAAATCCGGCCGCAAAAGCCAAGACACTTTTTGCCACTCATTACCATGAACTGAATGCGCTGGCAAGTCTGTATCCAAGGATTAAAAACTCAAGGGTTGAGGTAAAGGAAGTAGGCGATAAGGTAATTTTCCTACACCGGATAAATGAAGGCACTGCTGACCACAGTTTCGGGATACATGTTGCGCAGATGGCAGGCCTGCCGGACGTTGTAACAAAACGGGCGAAGGATATCCTTAAAAATCTTGAAAAGCGCGAAGAACGCTCGAGGAGGAAGGATGAATTCCAGATAAACCTGTTCGAGTACAAGGATAATGAGCTGAATGATATTCTGAATAAAATAGACCTAGAGAATATGACTCCTCTTGATGCACTGAACAAGCTGCAGGAATTAAAAAAAATTTCAAAAGATCTTAATAAAAATAAATGAACAACAGAGAAACAGAGACACTGAGTATTGAATATGTTAATAAATTAAATACTATCAGCGGTGCAATTTTAGATGCAGCAATAGAAGTACATAAAAACCTGGGACCGGGATTGTTAGAATCAATTTATGAAACTTGTTTAATAAAAGAACTTAAAATCAAAGGATTTAATTCTGAATCCCAGGTTATTCTACCTGTTTATTATAAAGGTGAAAAATTAGATAAATTTTTCAATATTGATCTGATAGTTGAAAATGAAGTAATTGTTGAACTTAAAACCGTTGAAAAGCTTTTACCTATACACAAAGCTCAGACAATGACTTATTTAAAATAATCAGAAAAAAACTAGGGGTTATGATAAACTTTAATGTACCATTGTTAGTTCAAAGATTTGAAAGGGTTTTAAATGGACAATTTCCAAAATAATTACTCTGTTTCTCTGTTACTCTGTTGTAAAATAAATAAATTATGACGCAGCACGAAATATGGATGCAGTATGCTTACAGGGAAGCAGAAAAAGCATATGAAAAGAAAGAAATTCCCATTGGAGCAGTTATTGTTTTCGATAATATGATTATCGGCAAAGGGCATAACCAGGTAGAAACGCTTAAAGACCCCACAGCCCATGCGGAAATTATTGCAATAACATCTGCAGCTGAATACCTGACATCAAAGGTACTGCTTGGATGCACAATGTATGTAACTCTTGAGCCATGCTCAATGTGCGCAGGCGCAATAGTGCTGGCAAAAATGGAAGCCTTATACTTTGGAGCATATGATAATAAATCAGGCGCATGCGGAAGCGTGCTTAATATTACAAATAATAAATCACTTAACCACCGGTTAAGTGTTACAGGCGGAATAATGGATGATAAATGCGGAGAGCTTATCCGCAGTTTTTTTGATGTGAAGAGGTAACATTGAATTTAATCGTAAAATTTTTGAGATTGCTTCGTCGCTTGTGCTCCTCGCAAATAATTTAATCCTATTTACTTGCTAACAACTTCAGGAAATTTAAATAAACAGATAATAAGGCTTGCATGGCCGGTATTTTTCCAGAACCTTGGAAGAAGCCTGGCTGTTGCAATACTTGACTCATACTGGATAGGAAAAATATCAAGCGAGCACCTGGCAGCGCTAGCTGTCGGCACTTTTCTTTCATGGGGTGCATTTGCGCTGGGTGAGCTTGTGCCTATTGGCACCAATGCTCTGGTATCGCAATCCGTCGGCGCAAAAGATGAAGGCTCTGCCAAACATGTGGGTACACTTAATCTTGTTAACTCTGTTTTATGGGGATTGCTGATTGCCGCTGTTATGATTCCCCTGCTTCCGGTGCTGTACGGTTTCACAAACCTTGATGCCCCAAAAGCTGTACTTGCAAATGAATATTTATTTCCGATACTTGTACTGCTTCCATCTTTGATATTATTTGAATCAGGCAGCGCAATATTCCGCGGGCACGGCAATACCCAAACGCCTTTCAGGCTTCTGCTGGTTGTGTTCGGTTTAAAAATTGTGCTTTCACCACTGCTGATATTTACATTCGGTCTTGGTATCGGCGGAGCTTCGATAGCAACAATGGTGTCATACGGCAGTGTATTCCTTATAATGTTCATACTTCTTAAAAAACGGGGATATATAAGCTCAGTACAGAAAAAATTCACAAAAATTATTAAAGATGTAAAGTTTAACTGGAAAGTAACACGTGAGACGATAAAGATCGGGCTGCCGCTTTCGCTGGAGGGGCTGGCATTTTCATTCATATACATATTTGTAAGCCGCTATGTGGCTGATTTCGGAACAACAGGCCTGGCAGCGCTCGGCATCGGCCACCGTTCAGAGGCAATTCCCTACCAGGTAGGAGAAGCATTTGCAGTTACTGCATCAATTGTCGTGGGGCAGAATATCGGCGCGGGAAATTATGACCGCGCTAATAAAGGCGCCTGGCGCGTGCTGTATCTATCGTGGATACCGATGGCAGTTTACGGAGTGATCCTGTTTTTCTTTCCGGCTCAGATAGCGGGTATTTTTACTACTGACCAGGCAGTCATAGAAACAGCAAAGGTTTATAATATGATAGCGGCATTCAGTATATTTTTTGCAATGAGCGAGCAGATATTTTCAGGCGCATTTGCAGGAGCCGGCAATTCACTGCCGCCGCTGGCTATTTATCTGCCGGTAACTGCTTTAAGAATACCGCTTGCAGCAATTCTTGCCCCAATATTCGGAATGAACGGTATATGGATAGCGATATTTGCTACATCAATTACAAAGGGAATATTGATAGCTTTCTGGTGGCGCTTGGGCAGGTGGAAAAACCGCAAATTTGCTTTGGGCAAAAAACCCGATGAACCTACTGAATCACCCATTGAAAAGTTTGATATACATTAGGATTATATACCGGAATCCTTAAATCATTCAATTTTTCAATATTTTTTCATTTAAAAACCATTTGCATATTTAAAATTTGTTTAATATATTTGCCTAACTAACGTTAGGTAATTATGGAAAATTCGTCCAGAAAAGATCAAATAATCCAGGTTTCTGCAAAACTCTTCAGGCAAAAGGGCTTCGAAGCGGCATCTATGCGTGACCTTGCTAAAGAGCTTGGGATTGAAGCGGCAAGTCTTTACAGCCATATTAAAAGCAAGGATGAGCTTCTGGAAACAATTTGTTTCCGAATGGCTGATAAGCTGCTGAAGGCAATTGATGAAGTGAACGATATTTATTTTAACGCAGAAGAAAAGCTTGCCATGGCTATCAGGAACCACGTTAAAATAATTACAGGTGATATGGATTCATCAACGGTTTTTCTGCGTGAGTGGCGCAGGCTTCCGGAAGGAAGAATAGCAGAGTTCATAAATCTGCGCAACAGGTATGAAGAAGGCTTTACCCGGATTCTGATTAACGGTGAAAATGAAAATGTGTTCGAAGCCCCTGATAAAAAATTCGCAGTGCTTACGATTCTGAGCGCAGTGAACTGGATAACCGAGTGGTACAGTCCAAAAGGCAGTATGACACCTGATGAAATTGCAGAACATTTGTACAGGTTTGTAACTACAGGATTGAAAGTAAAAACAATAGTATAATATTCATAAACTAAATACTGCGCAACGAGATCCTTCGCTGCGCTCAGGATATAAATTATGTACGGAAATGCATACGTAGAATTATCGGATAAGGCTAAGAGCCTTATTGAAGGCGAAGACCCGCAAAAGCTTGCAGAGTTTGAAGCCAGAATTGCTGCAGGCGATAAAATTGAGCCAAAGGACTGGATGCCGAAAGCATACCGCAAACAGCTTATCCGCATGATAGAGCAGCATGCACACAGTGAAATTATCGGCGCTTTGCCTGAAGGCACCTGGATAACAAGGGCTCCGGGTTTCCGCCGCAAGCTTGCATTAATGGCAAAGGTACAGGACGAAGTGGGACATGCGCAGCTTTTATACAGCGCGGCTGAAACACTTGGCAAAACCCGCGAGGATATGATAAATGATCTTATCAACGGGAAATCAAAGTATTCCAATGTATTCAATTACCCTGCTGTGACATGGGCTGATACTGCAATAATTGCATGGCTGATAGATGCAGGAGCAATAATAAACCAGGTAACAAACTCAAAAGGCTCTTACGGCCCATACTGCCGCGCGCTGGAAAGGATATGCAGCGAGGAATCATTCCATTTAAAATACGGGCATGATAATGTTGTATTCCTTGCAACGGGAACACCGCAGCAGCGCCAAATGGTTCAGGAAGCGCTTAACCGCTGGTGGCAGCCGATCATGCATTTCCACGGACCGCCCGATAAAGCAAGCGATCACACTGAAATACTGATGCGCTGGAAGGTTAAAATGGCGTCTAATGATGATATGCGTGAGCGCTTCCTTGATGAATACGTTCCCAAGATCTGGGATCTTGGTCTTACAATACCCGACCCCAAATTAATGAAGAATGAAAAGACCGGGAAGTGGGAATATACCGAGCCTGACTGGGAAGAGTTTAAAAGAGTAATTAATGGCGACGGTCCCTGCAACAAAGAGCGCTTGCAGGTAAGAAGATGGGCTGAAGAAAAAGGCGCATGGGTACGGAGAGCATTATTGAAAGCTGATACTAAGTATACTGTTCCGCTTGCTTAAACTAACTTGTAATCTGAAATAAAATTATGAAATCTATAGATCCAAGAATAAACAGACTAGAACTTCCCGCAAATGATGACGGGAAAAATATTTTAGATAAGCTGGAACAGTGGGAAACCTACGAGGTTTTCCACCAGAAGAAGCGGGGTGAACAGCACGTTCACTGCGGAATTGTTCACGCCGCAACGCCTGAAATGGCCCTGATACTTGCCAAAGAGCAGTATGCCAGAAGAAGACAGACTTCAAACCTTTGGGTTGTAAAAACAAAGGATGTAACTGCAACTGCTTATGATGATATTGATATATTTGCAACAACTCCTGAAAAAACCTACCGCGAAGCCAGCGATTATTACTGTATGGACAGAATAAGGAAATACCAGCAGGAGCACGGCATAAAAGACCGCAAAGAAGACAGAAGAAAGAAAAAGGAGTCAGCTTAATAAAATGAAATACAACGACGAACAGGTAAAAGCTATTAAGGATTTTTTATACAAAATAGCTGATGACCAGCTGATAATAGGACACCGGAACAGCGAATGGACGGGTCTGGGACCAATGGTTGAAGAAGACATTGCATTTTCTTCGATTGCACAGGATAAGATAGGACAGTCTCAGCATATATACGAAATACTGCATACACTCGGCGAAGCTGATGCAGATACTATAGCTTTTACGCGGAATTCCGCAGATTTTAAATGCAGCCAATTTGTTGAGTATCCGATAGGCGAATATGATTTCAGCTTAATGCGTAATTTCCTTTTCAATCATGCAGAGCAGATAAGGTTTGAAATGCTGGCAGGTTCATCGCTTGAACAGCTTGCATTGCTTGCAAAAAAATACCGGGGCGAAATAAAATACCATATAATGCACAGCAATACATGGATAAAACAGCTTGGCAATGCTAACGAAGAAAGCCATGCAAGAATGCAGAGCGCATTGAATGAAACATTTGATCTGGCGCTTGGAATATTTGAAGAAAGCGAATTTGCCGGTATACTTAATGAGCTGAATATTTTTGCAGGAGAAAAAGTGCTGCAGGCTAAATGGCTTGATACTATAACTCCATTACTGGAATCAGCTTCGCTCAAATTACCTGATAAATCAAATTGGCAGCCTGCATATGGAGGCAGAAAAGGATATCATACTGAATTCCTGCAGCCGCTGCTGGATGAAATGGGCGAGGTCTTCAGGCTTGACCCGAAAGCAGAATGGTAGTTTTAAGGCAAAAGTGAAAAGGCAAAAAGCAAAAAAAATTTTAAATGAGGTTTAGCACACTGGTAATAATTACAAAAGAGGATATAATCGAAGCTCTTCATGATGTTAAGGACCCTGAAATTCCGACCATCAGTGTTGTTGACCTTGGTATAATAAGGAAAATTGAAATTGATGAAGACAATCAGGTTAAAGTGACTATGACGCCGACTTTTTCAGGCTGCCCTGCTTTAAAGATCATGGAAAATATGGTCCGCGAAAAAATTGAGCAGCTCGGCATAAATAATGCAGAAGTAGTTACAACTTTTGACGAACCATGGAATACGGATATGATAACACCCAAAGGACTTGAAGGTTTAAAAAAGCATGGTCTTGCGCCGCCTGAAAGGCACAGCGGATTGGTACAGATTGATTTCCTGGCAAAAGTCAAATGTCCTTTATGCGGAAGCAGAAATACAGTTATGAAAAGTCCCTTTGGACCCACACTTTGCCGCTCAATACACTACTGCAATGACTGTTTAAATGCATTTGAACAGTTTAAGCCGGTGGAATAATTTTTTATTAAATTACCCAATTTATTAAAATACCTAAAGGAATAAAAAAGCCGGTTATTAACCGGCTTTTTTAAAATATAAATTTCATTTTATTTTGATGCAGGTATCTGCGATTTTATATATTCAGCAGGCACAAGATAAAGCTTTCCCACCTCGCCTTCATAGGCTTTGGTTATCATACCCAAAAAATCACCGCTTTCTGTAAATACCGCACCTCCATCAAGCGATATCGGTTTTTTGGGTTTTATTTCCACCACACTGCAGTTCTTTGTCCATTTTTTGGTTGCTGTCATTGTTCCATCCATAGAATATACAACTGAAGATAAAGTATTGGGATAATAAAACAGCTTTACCTTATCCCCGTATTTTACAGCAGCTAAAGCTGCATATTTAATAGGCTTAAACTTATCCGGGGCGCCATAGCGCAAAAATACAAGGTCCTGCTTTTCATCAAGATCTTTTTCGGTCATATCATCGATGCCTGCAAGCGAGTCGCTTGGGAGTATCACGCTGAAAAATCCCGCGCCTTCAATTAAATTCATAAGCTGGAAATTTGTAACAAGCAGACCGTCTTTAAGAACTACCCCGGTCCCAATTTTGACCGGTTCTTTGTTCCTGTTATAAACCTGAACGCGGATAAGGGGATTTTCCTTCTGGCTTACTTTTCCAATTGAGCGGTCAATTTTTTCTGCATATGTTAATTCAAGTGTTGGGTCTTTTACCAGTGTGGCGGTATCAGTCTGCTGGTTGAACATAATTGTCTCAAAGTTCATTTCCCATGTCAGAGTTCTGCCTGCAGAGCTTGATGCATTGGATTCCTTTACATCAAAAGGGAAATCGATTGTATAGGTAACTTTTTTTGATGAATAAAGCGGGCTGAAAACACTGTGCATAAGCTCATCATCAAAGCTGCGTTCAGCTTTGCGGGTTGTGTGCTTAAAGAACAAGTCAGCTTCATCATACTGGAATTTTAAAGTGCTGAACTGCACCGGCAGCTGGTTAGACCAGCTGAAAGTGCATTCTTTAATAACTTTCAGCAGCACAGAAGGGTCCTCAAAATAATACTTCATGAATATTTCTTTTGTACCGTCTTCTTTAGCGGTAATTTTCACATCTTTTAATGAAGTACCGCCAACGCGCTGCATATCCATTTTAATGCGGTTTTCTATCTTGCTGTCATCATTTAAGCTGTCAGCCCGTTTTTTCCACTTACCGCTGGCATCACTTGATGCGAGTGTGCCCATTCTCTCAAAAAAATCCTTATCCAGGGTTACGTAAATACTTTCGTAGCCGCTGCCGTCGGGATTCATCTGAATTTCACGCTTTACATCAAAACAACCTGATGAAAAAAATAAAATTACCGGCAAAACCAAAATCAAAATAATTTTTCTGAATTTTACTGGTTTCATTTTAAAATTTAAATTTATTTTAACTTGTAACTTTATTTACCTGCTTTTGTACTAAAAATAAAACTAACATTAGTAAATTTAAAGGCAAAATGCAGATTATAAGAAAAGCTTCCATATTACCGGCAAGTGCAGTTATAACACACAGGGTGATATGTGTAGTTGAGCCAACATAGCTCCACAGCCTTAACAGAAGGCGGTTTTTTGCATAGTATACTTTAGGGTTCGGCTTTTGTTCATTGTGGTTTTCTTCATGGTCACGCTGGATCTTAAGCTGAAGAGCAGAGTAACTAAGATAAATTGCGATAAGGAACCGCTGAAAAAAATACCCGCCTTCAGTACTCAGCCTGGCGCTTTCTTCTTCATATTCCTTTATTTCTTCGATAATATTCTGCGCTCTGCCGTAAACAATTTCAAGGAATTTATTCCTGTAGAAATCAAAATAAAATGCCTGAATTGCGGATGAAACTGCGCCCAGTATACTTGCAGTCCAGATATATGTTAACGGATTCCATCCCAGAAATGAATTTCCCCACAGGTAAACTTCATTCCAGTAAACCTGTTTAGAAAGCCCTATACCAATGCCAACGAAGACAAATATACTGACGATGTAATCTACAAATCCGTCAACTATCCTGCCGACCTTTGTGCCGTTCTTTTTTAAACGGGCAATCTGACCGTCTGCGCAATCCAGAACGTTGCTTGTAAAATAAAGCAAAGCCCCGATAAACAGGAAAGTATAGCCGCCAAAGCCGAACATTACGCCGGCTGTACAGCCTACTGTTAAAGCTACTGCAGAGACCATATCAGGGGTTATATTGAAAGAGTAAGTTGCCTTCACAAAAAGGAAAGCAAGCGGGCGGTAAATAATAAGGTCGAAGATCTCTTCGACCTCAACAGCTTTTAACGAAGCTTTGTATTGGCTGTATAAACTCAATATTTAATTATAAGTTCTTAATATAAATTATCTTATCGTAATTTCAGCAAATAAACAATTTATTTCCAGTCAACTTCTTTGCAGTATTTCACAATAGTATCCATAAGCAGCTTATTCTGTTCTTTTGTACCAAGTGATATCCTTGCTTCCGTCCTGAATGCATCTTCATCAAGGAATTTTATCTTCAGGTTACGTTCATCAAGATATTTCTTTAATCCTGCGCGTATTTCTACCGGAATATCAACAAGCATAAAGTTGGCAAATGATCTGAACGGAACAAATCCCTTCAGGTTAAGAAACGTCCTGTACATCATCTCTTTATCTTTTTCGTATTGTTTGCCTATTTTCAGATACCAGTCAATATTATCCAGTGCAATTTCTCCAAGCTTTTCGGATACACGGTTGTATCCAAGATATCTTGTAGTGAAGTTTATTAATACATCAAGATTTTTCCCGGCAAATGCAAATCCAATACGGAAACCGGCAAGTGCAAAGAATTTTGAAAATGTTCTGCATATAACCAGGTTAGGATATTCATCAATATATGGTTTTACATATTCATTTTCTGTTGAACCGAATCCCCAGTAAGCCTCATCTATCATAGTAACAGTATCTTTTGTTGCATCAAGAAAACGTTTCAGGTCTTTTGAATCTATGCGATTTCCTGTTGGGTTGTTTGGTGATGCAATCACAACAACTTTAGGTTTGGTATCGTTATAGATCTGTATCATTGTATCCACATCATAAAGATAATATGGAATACCGTCCATAGTACCTTTTTTCATGGGATATTCAACATTAGTACCGCCGCGTTCAGAGGCAACCTTTTTGTAATACCACCATGCTTCGCGGGGAATAAGTATCTTATCACCGGGATTAACATAACAGTGAATAATCTGTTTAAGCAGGTCTTCTGAGCCGTAGCTTAACAGTACATGTTTTTCATCAAAGCCATAATCATCTGCTATTCTTTTGGATAAACGTGATTTTATACCCAGCATAAAATCGCGGGAATACCAGGAAAGCAGCTCCATATCAACTTTTTTAAGGAATTTATATACTTCAGGAACCGGGCCGGTTTGTGATTCATTCCTGTCAAGGAATAAAGGTTCTTTGGGATATTTTACGCCCTTATTTTTTTTCTGCTCTTTGGATTTTTTTCCGGATATGGATGTTTTTTTTGTTTTTTTCTTATCTTTTCCCATAAAATTAGTTATTGTTTAATGCCTCTACTCCGGGGAGAGTTTTCCCTTCAAGGAATTCAAGGCTTGCGCCGCCCCCAGTTGAAACATGGCTAACAGCGCTTTCCATGCCTGCTTTTGCAATTGCAGCCGCTGAATCCCCGCCACCTATAACAGTTACAGCGCCCTTTTTGGTTGCTTCTGCCAGTGCTTTAGCTATTTCAAATGTTCCTTTGGCAAAGTTATCCATTTCAAAAACTCCCATAGGTCCGTTCCATACTACTGTTTTAGCTTTCAGAATTTCATCACGGAAAGCTGCAATAGTTTTTGCGCCAATATCCATCCCGATTTTATCTGCCGGAATTTTATCAGCATCTGCTGTTGAAAAAGAAGCATCATTCTCAAATTTATCAGCTATAACTACATCAGAAGGGAGCAGCAATTTTGATCCGGCTTCTGCAAGCAGCTCTTTTGCAAGCTCTATTTTGTCTTCTTCAAGCAATGATTTTCCTATCTCATATCCCATTGCTTTATAGAAAGTGAAAATCATACCTCCGCCAACAAGTATCTTATCAGCTTTGCCGAGCAGGTTTTTTATCACATCAATTTTACCCGATATTTTACTTCCGCCAAGAATTGCAGCATACGGATGCTCAGGGTTTGCAACAGCTTTGGAAAGATAATCAAGCTCTTTCTGCATCAGGTAACCGGCAGCGCAGGTTTTGATGTAGTGTGTAACGCCTTCTGTGGATGCATGTGCGCGGTGGGCTGTACCAAATGCATCGTTGATGTAAACATCACCGTAAGATGCAAGTTTTTTGGCAAACTCAGGGTTATTTTTTTCCTCTTCATTGTAAAACCTCAGGTTTTCAAGAAGAAGTATATCGCCATCCTGAAGATCATTTACAATTGCTTCAGTGCTTTCGCCGATACAGTCATCAACAAAAAGTACGGGTTTGTTCAGGAGTCCGGATAAATGAATGGCAATGGGCCTTAAAGAATATTTCAGGTTCTTTTCGCCTTTAGGTCTGCCCATATGGCTCATTAATATCAGCCTGCCGCCTTCGGAAATTACTTTTTTGATTGTCGGCAGTGACTCAACTATCCTTTTATCATCTGTGATCAGCCCTTCGGTTTCTTTTGACATAGGAACGTTAAAATCAACCCGAACCAATACTTTTTTTGATTTCAGACCGCTGTTTTTGGAAAGGTCTTCTATAGTTAATTTATTCATTTTCAGCACAAACCGTTAAAACGGTTTTTCATTTTTTAGTGTTATATTACCCGGGACTAAAGTCATGGGTTATAATTTAAAATTTAACCTGAATTTAATAACCGGCTTTAACTACTTTTTCAAGCAGGTCAACTACCCTGCATGAGTAGCCCCATTCATTATCATACCATGATACTATTTTAAAGAAACGTTTTTCACCTTTAAGATTATTGCCAACAGTAGCAAGCGAGTCATAAATAGAAGCCCTGTCATCATGAATAAAATCGCTGGAAACAAGCTCTTCATTGCAATAGCCAAGAATACCCTTTAAATAGGTTTCAGAAGCTTTTTTCATCAATGCATCAATTTCTTCGATTGAAGTTTCTTTTTCTGTGCGGAAAGTAAGATCAACTGCAGATACATTAGCTACCGGCACTCTGAAAGACATACCTGTAAGCTTTCCTTTTGTAACCGGAAGCACTTCTCCAACAGCTTTAGCTGCGCCGGTTGAAGAGGGAATAATATTTATAGCAGCAGCCCTTCCGCCGCGCCAGTCTTTCTTGCTTGGTCCGTCAACAGTTTTCTGGGTTGCTGTATAGGCATGAACAGTAGTCATTAAACCTGTTTCAATACCTAAACCTTCTTTAAGCAGCACATATACAACAGGGGCAAGACAGTTTGTAGTACAGGAAGCATTTGAAATAATATGGTGTTCTTTGGGATCATATTCATTATCATTAACACCTATTACAAGGGTTTTTACTCCGCCTTTACCCGGAGCTGATATGATCACCTTTTTTGCACCGGCATCAAGATGCCCCTTTGCTTTTTCCATATCAGTAAACAGACCGGTACACTCCAGAATTATTTCAGCACCAAGCTCTTTCCAGGGAAGCTCTGCGGGCGATTTTGTTGCAGCAATACATTTAATTTTTTCGCCGTTTACAACAAGCACATCATCACCTTCTGTTGTAATGGTGCCTTTGAACTTTCCGTGAACTGAATCATATTTCATCTGGTAAGCAAAATATTTTGCGTCCGTGCTTACATCAACAACAGCAACTACATCGATTTCTTTTCCCAATACACCGCGTTCAGCCATTGCGCTTAAAACCTGGCGCCCTATTCTACCGAATCCGTTGATTGCTACTTTTGCAGCCATTGTAAGTTAAACTCCTCTTCTTTTAAATGTTATATTTTCTGAAATTTTTCAGATAATTAAGCACAAAAATACCCAAAATTGCAGATTTATTCAATGAATAATAAAAAAGACCCGCCAGGCGGGTCTTTTTATACAGCAGAGCATAATTTATTTTATTCCATTGCTGAATATGTACCGTCAGCATTAAGAATAATAGTATGCAATTTGCAGGCATCCATTCCTGTAAAAGTAATATAATTGCCTTCGAGGTCAGTAATTTTCATATCAAATTTACAGGTAGAACCGTAATCGGCAGGAATATCCACTCTGACTGAACTTCCGTTTTCAAACAGGTCATTGGGAAGAATATCATTACCCCAGTTTGCCGTTTCATTTGGAGTAACGTAAATGTTATTTAACGTAAATCCTGTGTTGTTTGTAACAAAAAAATAAAGCGCCTGGGAATTAGTGTTGCCCTGGTTAAATAAAAAAGCGGCAATGAATAAAGATGAAACAATGAGAAGTTTTTTCATTTTTGTTAATATTTAATTTTTATGGATTTGCAAAGATAATCAATATTAATATCAACTCAAAATTATACCATAAAGTATTTAATTCTGAAAATTTAAAAGTATGATATAGAACATTGATATTCGCTACTTGTATAACTATATTTGTGAATGATTTTTAATAAAATCAGGTGATTTTAGGGCAATTTCAGTCAAAAATCACCCGTTTTTACCTGAAATCTACCAAAAATCACTCAAAACCATAAACATTTTTTTTTAACTGATAACATTAAAAATAAGGAGAATTTCAGCTTTTTATGGGTTCAACATCTGATCTGAGAAACGGCCTGGTAATAAAATATAACGGCGAGCTGCATGTAATTGTAAAATGGGAACACAGAACCCCCGGTAATTTAAGAGCATTTTATCAGGTAAAAATGAAAAATCTGAAAAACGGAAAAATGATTGAGAACCGTTTCCGTTCAGGTGAAGAAATTGATATAGTCAGAATGGAAACAAGAAACTTCCAGTACCTTTACCATGACGGCTCCGGGTATGTTTTTATGGACAACGATAACTATGACCAGGTTTCAATACCAGACGATATTGTTGGCGACCAGGCATTGTTTATGAAAGAAAGCGAGAATGTCCAGATAATGTTTGACGGTGAAAAACCCGTTACAGTGGAAATTCCGCCGCATGTTGAGCTTAAAGTAGTTGAAGCGCCCCCGGGAAATAAAGGCGATACTGCAACCGGAGGCACCAAACCTGTTGTTGTAGAAACAGGTGCTACAGTAAATGCACCAATGTTCATAAGCGAAGGCGATATTATTAAAGTAGATACCAGGACAAGCGCGTATCTTGAAAGAGTAAAAAAGTAATTTTAAAATTATTATTAAGAGAAAAATCTCTAATTAAGAATACCCACAAACTATTTAATATGTGAGGATAAAAAAAAGCAAAATGAAAACTGATCTGAATTACATCAAAAAGTTACTGAAAGTTCTTGAATCCGGAGATATCAATGAAATTGAGATCGAAGAAGAAGGAACAAGGGTAAGAGTAGTTAAATCAAAACCGCAGGATACTGCTCCTGCTCCGCAGGTAATAACATATGCCGCTCCGCCTCCGGCAGTTCAGGCTCCTGCTGCAGTAAGCGCAGCTCCAACTGCACCAGCTGTAAAAACAGAAGGCAAGTTAGAATCAGCACCAGTATCTGATTCGGGAAAAGAGCTTATAGAAGTTCGCTCACCGATTGTAGGCACATTTTACCGCGCTCCTTCACCAAATGCCGATCCGTACGTATCAGTTGGTTCGCAAGTTACAAAAGGAAATGTTTTGTGTATAATTGAAGCTATGAAACTGATGAATGAAATTGAATGTGAATTTGAAGGCAAGATTTCGAAAATATTGGTAGAAAATGCACAGCCTGTAGAATACAACCAGGTACTGTTCCTTATAGAGCCAAACTAATACAGCAGCTCTGAATTATTTTTTTTAAAGCCGCAACTTTTTTACGGCTTCAACATAATTTTAAACAGGCTAAGAAAATTGTTCAAAAAAATACTAATTGCAAACAGGGGCGAAATAGCGCTCCGTATAATACGTACCTGCAGGGATATGGGCATAAAAACAGTTGCCGTATATTCCGAAGCAGATAAAGACTCGCTGCATGTAAGGTTTGCCGATGAGGCTGTTTGTATAGGACCTCCCCCATCAAGAGAAAGTTACTTAAGCATTCCAAGAATAATTGCAGCAGCAGAAATCACAAATGCCGATGCCATCCACCCCGGGTACGGCTTTCTGGCAGAAAATGCTGAATTCAGCGAAATATGCTCTGAATCAGAAATTAAATTTATAGGTCCATCTCCTGATATGATTAAGGCAATGGGAGATAAAGCATATGCCAAGGATACTATGAGAAAATCAGATGTACCCGTTGTTCCCGGTAGTGACGGAATTGTTACAACTATTGAAGATGCAAAAACCATTGCTGCAGAATTCGGCTACCCTGTGCTTATTAAAGCATCAGCAGGCGGAGGCGGTAAAGGTATGAGAATTGTCCGCGATGAAAGCGAAATGGAAAACAGCTTTACTATGGCTACCAATGAAGCATTAAGCGCTTTCGGGAACGGGGATGTTTATGTTGAAAAATTTGTAGAAAATCCGAGACATATTGAAATACAGGTACTTGGCGACCAGTTTGGCAACGTTGTTCATTTAGGCGAACGTGACTGTACTGTTCAAAGAAGGCACCAGAAGCTTATAGAAGAAACCCCTTCACCATTTATCACAGATGAGATCCGCGAAGCAATGGGAGCAGCAGCCGTAAAAGGCGCTAAATCAGTAAAATATGAAGGTGCAGGAACAGTAGAGTTTATTGTTGATAAGAACAAGAACTTCTATTTTATGGAAATGAATACCCGCGTACAGGTTGAGCATCCTGTTACCGAGCAGGTTACCGGAGTTGATCTGATACGTGAACAAATAGCCGTAGCTGCAGGATTAAAAATTAAGATTGAAAATGTAAGGCGTGAAGGACACTCTATAGAATGCAGAATAAATGCTGAAAATCCGGATAAGAATTTTGCACCTTCACCGGGAAAGATAACATCTTTCCACTTGCCCGGAGGAATCGGCATAAGGGTTGATACTCATGCTTATGCAAATTATTTTATACCGCCATATTATGACAGTATGATAGCAAAGCTGATTGTTACAGCTGATGACCGTGAAGAAGCAATTAAAAGAATGTACAGGGCACTGGATGAATTTATAATTGAAGGTGTTCATACTACAATTCCATTCCATAAGAAAGTGATGAAACATGAGAAGTTTATAGAAGGTGATTATGATACAAGCTTTATTGAGAAGTATGGATTAGCGTAGAGTCAAGCAGATTTCAGTTTTACAAAAAAAGACGGGTTTATAGCCCGTCTTTTTTGCTAATTTAGTTCATTTTGATAATTAGCATCCAAATTCAAAAAACTAGTCAGGAATTCCGTTTTTATCGTTATCCTTGAATGCTTTAAAATTGTTTTTGATGTTATCCTTGATATTGTTATCAATATCGTTAATGTTTGCCGGATCCATTGGATTCAGGTATGCATTATCTTTAATGAACCATATATACGGCTTCACCAATAGTGTAACATTATTTGAAATGCCTACTGATATAGGTAAATCGTTGGGGAACTGAAGGAACTGGTGTGCTGATTTACTTGATTTATATACAAAATATACCCCAAGATATGTTCCTTTTACAATAACTGAATACCTGCCGTTTGCGTCTGCGAATTCCGGATCAGGAATAGCTTCAGCATCTTCCAGTTTATGAATTTCAAATTTTATCTTCCTGTAATTTCCTGCGGGAATTAACGCTGTACTTATAACATTTACATTTGTATTCAGGTTAAGGAATAACACGAACGGACCTACTTTGAAATTGGTTGAATCTTCGTTATTGTTGGCTACTTTTACTTTTATATTCTTTATCAGGATCTTTACAGTATCCAGAATTAAAACATTCTGGTTATCGCCAATTGAGTCTACAGAGCTTACACCGCTGAAACTGAGATTATCAGCTTCAGTTGGTGCAACTGTTGTATCTCCGCATCCATATAGTGCTGCAATAGAAATTAATGCAGTTATCATAAGCGTATTTATTTTGTATTTTAAATTTATTTTTTTCATTTTATTTATTATTTTTATTTCCTTTATTTTTATCATTATTGCCATTATTTTTATTTTTTTTGTCATTACTTTTATTATTCTTATCATTATTCTTATCATACATATTACCATCATCACTCTTTCTTATATCTTTTTCAATTTTTCTGTAATCTTTTTCATTGTTTTTCAACTGTTTTTCATAGTTTTTACTTTCATTCCCATCAGATTTAATTTCATTCCAATCGCCGTAATTTTTAAAAGATTTAGGCTGGTTAACATTGAATTTTTTGTGATCTTTGCTTTTATACCTTTTAAAACCGGGTTTATAGATAAAGAATTCATTACCTGTATATTTAACTTCTGAATATCTGTTAACCGTCTGAATACTTACATATTCTATATTCTTTCCATATAATGTTTGGATCAGAGTAAGATCCGGACCCTTGTTTACCAGTAAATTATCAACCAGTATTAAACCAGATAAATTTTTAAAATCATTTAAATTTATCTGTTCACCGTTTTGATAATAATTGTTGTTATATTTATAAATATCCGGTTCAACAAAGTATTTTTTTTCAACAATCAAATAATTGCTGTTTTCAATCACAGGTGTGCTTACCGTGCCATTTGACATATAAACAGATGGAGGTAGTGGTGCCCATGAAACATACTGGTCATTCTCTTTCCAGTCAACCCATGCAGGCGCCCATACTCTGCCCGGTATCCATAACCAGCCGGTTTCTGATTTATTTACCCACCTGCCATAATGAGATGTGGTTTCTTCAGCAGGAGTATTTGCTTTAAAATACCAGCCCGAATTAGTATTAACCCATTTACCGTTACTGTATGGCACGTAACTGGGTGAAGATCCATTTACATTCATTACAGATAAAGCAGAAGATGGTTTCCAAACATATACCATATCATTGTTTTCATAAGATGTTGCAAAAGCTTTTTGTAATTCCATTGTCCCTGTATTTATCTTACCGGAACTGCCGTTGAGCTCATTTTGAAGTGTTTGTGATTTCATGCCAATATCTTCAGGTTTTACCTGTATCCACTCACCATAAGGAGCAAGCTGTTCATAAAATTCCATATAGCTTACAGATGTAAGGTCATCATCAGATTCATTATAATCTTTATCTTGCACATTGGTTGCTTCCAGATTATTGTCACCTTCAGCCGAAAGTTCTTTTGGTAAATTTCCGTCAGCAGTTTTAGTGCAGGAATAGAATATGAAAGATGTCAGCATTATTAATACGATACTGACCGAACGTAAAACAATTTTAGTAACCATTTTGTAAAACTCAATTCTTTTTAAATTAAATTCAAATTGCTAGAACTTAAAATCTACGCCTAATTCAAGTGCGTTAAAGTTAAAGTTACCAAGCCCAAACCTGAAAACACCTGCAACCGCCGGACTGAAGAAATATCTTCCGCCAGCCTGACCCCATGCCCACAAGCCCCTTTCCTTTAGGGAATTGCCGTCAGGTGAGGATGAAAAAAATCCTAATACTACACCAATAAAAGGAACAAACTTACCGCTGCCTACCTGGTTAAACTGGTAATTTGCCTGACCTCCAACAAATACATTTGAAAATCTTTCCAGCCTTTTATCAGGATAGCTTGAATATCTTAATATTACTCCGAGACCAATTGTGCCTATACCTGCCTGTGTTACCTGATTTTCATAGTTAAAACCAAATGTTGGTGTTTGATTTTTAGCCCAGAATCCAAGTGTTCCGCCCATCATGTTATCACCATCTTTTAGCTGTCCAAACGATATAGCAGTCAGACACATTATGAATAAAATTGAATATATTGATGTTTTCATTTTTTTTATTTTTTTTGTTTATTTCCTGAAAATGTTCCTTCACCGAAACACGAGTATAATTTTTGCAGATCAATTATCTACTGTACTATTTATCAGGGTAATAATCGGGAGCTGATTCAAAAGCTCATTACCGGATCAGATTCTTTAGGCTACCTGACCCGGCTCCAAATGAGTTTTAATTTATATTATTTCTTCTTCAAAGGTCTTTTAGGCTGACCGAAATATAAGCTTACACCCGCATAGAACTGAAGGTAAGCCATTTTCTTTGCTTTCATGGTATTGGTTTCTTTATCATTCAAACCATAAGTTGTAGCTGTGCTGGTTGTAGAGTCTTTTCCAAACAAGTTTGCAAATGAATACCTGCCGCCAATTACAACACCAACGCTTTTGCTGAGCTTAACATCTACACCAGCAGCAAACATTGCACCAAATCTTACTGCTGAAGACATATCACGTGAGTAACTATCAACAAATCCACCGCTTTTTTCAAATTTTGTGTTACCGCCTATTATATTGGTGGTGAACTGTACGTTTACAAACGGGTTAGCAGGTCTCTTTGGAGCAAAGTCGTATTCAGCACCAAATCCTACTGTAAATATATTCATGTTAGATCTCCATGTACCTGACCCAATACCTAAGATACTGTTGCTATCCAGATTTGAAACACCGATATCACCGCTGCTTAAACCTGTGTATGTTAATGATAAAATCAGACCAAAGGTACTTTTTTTATCAAGATAATATTTTATATCGGCACCACCGTTAAAACCGTTGTTCACAAAGTACGGTGTAGGATTCTTACCAGACTCCAGGTCACCCGGGAACGTTCCTTTAAGGTCCGGTAATGTCATTGTATAACCGCCATGGAAATGAATATTCCATTTGGGTACTGCAAATGTTTGTGCTTTTAAACCCGATGCTGCAAATAATAACATTAAAACAACCACTAATGTATTAATTTTTCTCAAATTTTTAAATCTCCTTTTAGTTTAATGAATTTTGTAACTTTTCAAATCTTTAATATTACAATCTAACTTAATAAACAGGCTGTTCCAATCAGTCATAGGGATGAATTAAGAACTACACCTATTGACTTACTTTTAAACCGCAATTTTTACCTTAAATTCAAGTATTTCATTTAATAAACGTAAATACTGCGATCTATTAAGGCCTTACGGAATTTTACCGGAAAATTTGAAACTTTAATTTCCACTTCATTACTTCTGTAACCTTTACCGCAAGCAAAATTTATACCGTAGTCATGCAGGTATTGTTTATTGCTTCCGACTATTGATAATAACATGATATCATTTTCAACAGTTTTTACGATTAATTTATACATTATAATGCAGCTCCGTTTTTATTATATAAACCATATATAAATTGATAACTGATTAATTAACACTTAATATCTGCGACCTGAAATCATTGTCGCCATTTGTATTTATTCTTACGCGGAATGACATTCTAAAGCCATATACAACAAACGGAGTGTTATCAGAAGCTTCCCTGGGCTGAAGAATACCATATACATTTCTTAATGTTATGCCGGCATCCTTTTTTCCTTTAAGCCAGAAACAATAGACCGGGGCTGAACTAAGCGGAGCATTAAAGTATCCCCATGCACTTGTTCCATCTTCTGTAAAATCTATTGCTCTTAAACTATCATGTCCTGTAGTATAGATCCTGGATAATGAATCAAATGATTGAACAGAAAGATCAGAATAAACTCTGAAGAACCTTATCTCATAACCTGAGGGCAGGGGTTTATTCAGAAACTGTCCGTTTTGAAGGAAGAAATCCATTCCAAGATTATTCAGGTCATTTAAACTGCAGTCACGTGATGCAGCAGTATCAAGAGTGTTTGAACCACTTAACAGGTTAAGTCCGGTATATGAATAAAATGCTGCTGAATCTTCATCTACGCCAACACTATCAAACGAAAATACATTGGGGTTATCTTCATATGAAGTATTCGGATCTGTTGATTCATCATCACAGCCTGTAAATAATGCAAATGCTGCTATGAAAAATATTGATGTTACTATTTTAAAATTTTTTATAATTGTTTTCATTTATAGTTATTTTTTAATTTAAAAATGTGAAGCAATGAACTGCAGAGATAACTTATCAGAGATATGAATCTTACAAAAAATATTATCTCTGCAATTACAATGATGACGTCATAATGCTGCTGTTACTGCAACATTACTGAAGGAAAACTGTAAATCTTTATATACCTAATATGTCCGATCCGCTTCTTTTTTTGAGAGCTTGTTAAGGTCTTTCCCGGATCTGCGTTCTTCGTTAAAAGCCTCCATTCCGCTTTTAAAAGACTCTTTAACATGTTCGGCTTTATTAACAATCTTTTCAACTCCTGAATTAAGAAATTCGTTTGCACTAGCAAAGGTAGTTTCAGCAGTATTTTTTGCGCCGTTCCAGGTATCATGTGTTAATTTTTTACCATGGTCTATCATATCGTTAGTCTTTCTGCTGATATCATTTCTGAGCAGTCTGCCTGATTTTGGTGCATACAACAGGGCAATAGCAGTTCCAACTGCACTGCCAATAAGAAAACTTAATAAAAATCCACCCGTTCTTTTTGTTGTCATAATATTTTCCTTTATTTAAAAAACTTATATTCTGTAAAAATAATCCAAGCGTGGCGGATCTGTGGATCCTTTAGTGACCCCCGAAAGAGGTAACTTAAGCAGGAGAAAACTAAGTTACAGTTTGCTTTATTTGAAGTAATTATTATTTTCATTCCGCCACTGCTTGAAAAATCACTTTATTGATAATCTATTCTATTTACTTGCTGTCAGCTTGCCATTGTTATGATCGTAAAGCTAAAATAAAGTACTGCAAGAATTACGATAACTATAAAAAATATCCGGTTGACCATAATGAATCATTCTGACTGATTATTTAATCAATATCATTTTTTTATTCGCAGTAAATGTACCGGATTCAAGCTTATAAAAATATACTCCGCTTGGATAACCTGAAGCGTCCCATGTTACTGAGTGCTCACCTGCATTTTGGACCTCATTCACTAACACGCTTATATTTTGTCCCAGAACATCAAATACACTTATTTTCACATTTCCTGAAGCCTTTATCCCGTAGTTTATTATGGTTTTAGGGTTAAACGGATTCGGATAATTCTGTGATAACGAATATTTATCAGGAGTATTGTTACCAAAAGGATCAATTCCTATTATACCTGATGTATTAAAGCCAACTTCATATACATCAAAACTGCTGCCGCTTCTGTAATCCTGCCAAACTACTATTGCACCAAGATTTCCGTTACTAACCAATGAAGGTCTTAACTGATCATTGGTAACAGTACATATTTCATAACCCGTTGCTGCCCAATTTAAAGCTGCTGTGGATGAGATACGCTGAGCATAAATATCTGAATTTCCTGCATTTCTATGGTCTTCCCACGTAATATAAGCTCCGTTGTTACCGTCACTTGTTAACTGAGAAAAGATCTGGTCTCCCGATGCTGTGCAGATAATGACTCCTGTAGCTGTCCACTGAACAGCGCCTGTAGAATTTACACGCTGGGCATAAATATCTGCAGTAGTACCGGTCCTGTAATCTGTCCATGAAATTATTGCTCCGCCTAATCCATCACTTACTATCATCGGGTCAAGTTGTGCATAAGCTACATTATTATTCATAACAACGCCATCAACTACCCAAACAATAGCTCCTGAAGGACCGACTCTCTGGGCATAAATATTAAAATCTGTTGAGCTTCTGAAATCTGTCCAGGTTATAATAACTCCATCTGCACCGTCGCTGCAAACATCAGGAGTTAATTGATCGGCAGCCATTGTACATGTCGCAACACCATTAGTTGTCCATTGCACAGCTCCGGCAGCTCCTACTCTTTGTGAATAAATATCATAATTGCCTGCCCTGTTATCATACCATGTAATGAAAGCGCCGCCTGAGCCATCGCCGATTATCTTCGGTCCGCGCTGTGATGCAGCCTGGTTGCAAATATTAACTCCGTTTGCAGTCCAAATCATTGTACCGCTAGGGTTAATTCGCTGTGCATATATATCTGCAAAACCATTATTACTGCGGTAATCCTGCCAGGTAAGTATTGCGCCTCCAAGACCATCGCTTACCATCGAAATAGAATCCTGTTCAAAAACAACAACACAAACCGGGAGTCCGTTTATGCTCCACATAATATTACCGCTTGAATTGATTCGCTGCGCGTAGATATCTGCTGTAGCACTGCCGCGGTATGACTGCCATGCAATTATTGCACCGCCTGAGCCATCGCTTACTATTATTGATTTAAAATTACTATCCTGCTGGCAAACGGGGAGTCCATTTACGCTCCAAACAGCATTGCCGTCGCCGTTCATTCTCTGCGCGTAAATTTCATACTTACCATTTCGGTTATCCTGCCAGGCAATAATTGTCCCTCCCGAGCCATCAGTTGTCATTGTAGGATTGGTTTGATGATTACCTGCAATACTTACCGGATTTCCCGGTGACTGAGAGTATAATGCTAAAGGTAATAACATCAAAAGAAGGAAACTGAATATTATATTCTTAACAATTGTATAATTTGTGATCATATTTTCCTTCATTTTTATTTTTTCTGTAATATGTTTAATTTATGTTAATCCGTTAACACTAAACTACCAAAAGAATCGGGGTAATACAATTATACATAAGGATGAAAAAAGAACTACATCTTATGGTTTAGCCTGTTTCAGAAACTGTTGGGAAGAAAAAGTTATCTCCCCATTTCGGAGATAACTTTTAATTCAATCGCGTTGTGAAGGGCTTAACGAAATAACACTTAATTTACTTCTATCACTACATTAGTTGCAGGCTGACCGAAAAATACTCCATCTTTAACAAGCTGAGACTGAAAATTATAGATACCGGATTTATTCGGTGCAGTTACTTTAAAACTGAAAACTACCTCAGAACCAGGAGGAACATCGCTTGAAAGCTCAACATTCGCAACCACCCATGCATTATATACATTATCTGCACCTTTTGTTGAAACCATTAGTTTGTTATCACCAGGTTTCCATGTGGTTACACCCGTGTTTTTCATTGTAACAGTTACATCATAAGTCAAGCCAGTTTCCATTACAGAAGGCACGCTTTGAGTAATGAACATAGCATTGTTTTCTATAATATTCGGCATTTCGGTAGGCAAATCAGGTCCGGAAACCCTGACTGGGATGTTTGAGCTTGTTTCACCGAAGAAATCATTCCCGTTTGCCATCTGCCACTGGATGTTATAACTACCGTCAACAGGAGCGATTATTGTAAAATTGAAGACTACTTCATTTCCGGGGCTGACTGATGAATTAACATCAACACTGCTTACTGACCAGGTTTTATAAGTAGATTCATTTACATTTATAAGTTTCAAAGCGTATCCGCCCTTGGTCCAGGTGCTGCGTCCTGTATTTTTCATTGTTACAGATACACCGTAACTCTGTCCGGGAAGCATTAAACCGGGAATTGATTGAGATAAGTATAACGCATTATCATACTGATCTGAAATGCCTGTACCTTTTTGCTGGGCAAATAATGTACCAAACATAAGGATAACAACTATTGCTAAACTTTTTACTGCACTGATATGTTTCAAAATATTTCTTTCTTTTAAATTATTAAAATTTTTATACTGTGATATTTGATAAGTATGACCAAAATCCAAAGATCTTAAATAACCATACAACCGCAAAAATTACCACAACAGCATTAACTATCTTTTTTATAGCAGGCTGCATAGGGATAAGATTGATAAGCCAGAGGAGAAAACCCACTACAACTAACGTTATTAAAATTGTTATTAAAGACAACTTACCTCCAATTCTTTTTTTTAATTTTATTATAATATTGCGAGAACCAGAACTATGATAAGCAATACCAGTACTATTGTTATAAGCACACCTGTATCAAGCCCGAGAACATTTTCAGCATATAATACCTTGTATTCTGTTTTTTGCTGCTGCGTGTCATATACTTTATCCTGAATAACAAACATATCAGGGCTGCTGTCGCCGTTTTTATCTGCAAAAAATACCGGGTACGGAAGGTCAATATCTATTGGAAGCGTTGTGCTGTACTTATCGTAATTCATATTTTCGGGAATGAAATGAGGTTTTTCAAGTGTCCCGGTATTTTTAAAGTATTCAACATTGCCTTCTTTGAATACCAGGATATCAAAATCGCCGTCTTTATCTACATCAACTATGGCGGGATTTTTAATGCCAAGGTTATTTTCAAGATAAACTGCAGCAAGCGATTGAATATCGGCATTTGTATAAACCGTTTTGGGAACTGAAGGGTCTTCTGAGGACATCAATTTTTTATTTATCGCAAAAAATCCAAGTAACATACAGAGTAAAATTGTTAATTTTTTCATATTGTATTTTTTTATTGTACACAAAGCTACGGCAGAATAAAACTTTCCACAATTAGGCTTTAGATTGAAACAGGGACTAATCCTTTTTTCAACCTTTCGGACTATACTTCTTGACATATTAATTCGGCATTTTTGTATACAATTGTAGAATACATTTTAAATATTCATTTCAGATAATTATTATATGAAGAAAAAATCTATTTACTTCAAACGAAGTCCTCTTCCAAAATCACCAACCAGTATCCAGGGACTAGATGAAATTACCGGCGGGGGTTTGCCAAAAGGCAGACCCACACTCATTTGCGGCGGCGCAGGATGCGGGAAAACACTTTTCGCAATGGAGTTCCTTGTCCGCGGGGCAACTGAATACAATGAGCCCGGGGTTTTCATTGCATTTGAAGAAAGCGAAAAGGAACTCACTGCCAATGTTTCATCATTAGGATTTGACCTGAATAAACTTATTGCTCAGAAAAGGATCTGGCTTGAGCATATTCACGTTGAACGTGAAGAAACAGAACAAAACGGCGAATACGACCTCGAAGGGCTGTTTATAAGAATTCACTATGCAATAGAAAGTATTGGAGCAAAAAGGATAGTACTGGATACGCTTGAAACACTTTTTTCAGAATTACCGAATTCGCAAATTCTGCGTTCAGAACTCAGACGGTTGTTCAGCTGGCTGAAAAAAAAAGGAGTTACTGCAATCATAACCGCCGAGCGCGGTGAAGGCTCTTTTACCCGAAACGGACTCGAAGAATACGTATCTGACTGCGTTATACTGCTTGATCACAGGGTAAGCGAACAGTCATCTATCAGAAGACTTCGCATTGTAAAATACCGCGGTTCAACACACGGGACAAATGAGTATCCGTTCTTAATTGATGAAGATGGTTTTTCAGTTCTTCCGGTAACATCACTGGGGTTGAACCATGATTCGTCACTTGAAAGAATATCAACAGGAATACCCCGGCTTGATACAATGCTTTCAGGAAGGGGTTATTTTCAGGGGAGCACGGTACTTGTTTCGGGTACCGCAGGAACCGGAAAGACGAGCATAGCGGCACAGTTTGTTGAAGCAGCCTGTAAAAGAGGTGAACGCGTTCTTTATTTTACATTTGAAGAATCATCCAGCCAACTTATGAGAAATATGAAATCCATTGGCATCCATTTGCAGCAATGGGAAAAAAAAGGTTTACTTCACTTCCATGCTACAAGACCAACTCTTTACGGGCTTGAATCTCATTTAACTACGAGTATTAAGCTTATAAATAATTTTAAACCTGCAATAGTAGTACTTGACCCTATAAACGGATTCATGATAGGTGAAAATCAAACTGAAGTAAAAAATATGCTGCTAAGGCTTGTAGATTTTCTTAAAATGAATCATATCACAGCATTTTTTACCAGCTTAACAAGTGCAGGAGAAAATCTGGAAAACAGCGATGTTTATGTTTCATCTTTAATTGATACATGGCTGTTATTGAGGGATATTGAAATTGGCGGTGAACGCAACAGGGGACTTTATGTACTTAAATCAAGAGGTATGGCGCACAGTAACCAGATACGAGAATTTAAGCTCACAGATAACGGCATAGAGCTTGTGGATGTATATGTAGGTGATGATGGTGTATTAACCGGTTCAGCCCGTCTTTCAAGGGAACTGGAAGACGATGCCGAAAAATTATTGCGCCAGCAGGAAATTGGAAGTAAACAGTTCAGCCTTGAGCGAAAACGCGAAGCTATGGAAGCGCAGATAGTTGTATTAAGGTCAGAATTTGAAGCAGAAGAATCAGAGTCACTTAAGATAATAAATATTGAAAAAGCAAGAAATGAGAGCTTTAAAATTGTTAAACAGAAAATGGCAAAAAGCAGAAGAGGTGACATGCCGTTGGTTAATTCTGTTTTAAAAAAAACAATTAAACACAAAAAATAGTTACCTATGAAAATAAAAAAAACATTGAATAAAAAAATGCTTCTTAGCCTATTTGTTGCAGGTAAAACAGTTAAAAGTATTAATGCAATAAATAATTTGAAATTTATATGCAATGAAGCTTTAAAAGGAATATATAAATTAGAAGTGATTGATATTCTGAAAAATCCAAAGCTTGCACGTTATAACCAGATACTTGCAACTCCAACTCTTATCCGAAAACTGCCTCTGCCAAGAAAAAATATTATCGGAGACCTTTCAGACAGGAAACTGATTCTTGCTGAGTTGAGCAGTAACAGGCGGAGCTTTTGATATTATACAATTAAGAATAATTAAACTAATTATTCAGAACAATAATTTTTCGGGATTGTTTATTCGGCCGATTTTGCGTGGATAGCAATCTGTACACGGGAGTTAAGCGCCATTTTATCAAGGATATTATGAACATGGCTTTTAACAGTATAAATTGAAAGGTTAAGTTTGAAAGCAATTTCTTTGTTTGCCAGCCCTTCAGCTATTAGCTGTACAATTTCTTTTTCACGGTTTGTCATTCTGACCGATTGTACCAGCTTTTTAGGACCCATTTCTTTAATACCGTAATCCATTATCTGCGAAAATAGTGAACCGGCAGCAGATGGCGGCAGGACCTTTTCACCTGCATGAACAGCGCGAATAGTTTTAAGGAATTCCGACATTGAGTCATTCTTCATAATAAATCCCGAAACCCCTGCTTCAACATACCTCAAAATATCTTCCTGCAGCGGTACCAGATCCATTACGATGACTTTTATATCTTTATGATCATTCTTTAAAAGGTTAACAAGTTCAAAACTGTCTTTTTCGGTTAAACCAAGATCAAGTAATATTATATTAGGTTTAAGTACAGTTAACTTATCAGTTGCAAAATCGCTGTCATCAAACGCTGCGACTACATTAAAATCAGTCTCTTTCTTCAGCATTGCGCAAATGCCGTCACGGAGGAGCCTGTTATCTTCAATAACTATAAGTTTAATTCTTTTCAACAATATTATATGTTAATTATTAAAAATCAGAATTACTTTTTAAAGGGTTTTGATACTTTTTACAGCTTACAAAAATATTGATATTACAATATATAGAATAATTATTTTAAAAAAAATAACTAATTTAAAAAAGACACTAAAAAGGTTCAATTTTAGCATAAGAACTGCAATTTATTTATATTTTATTTGAAATGAAAAATAAAAACAGTTAAAAATATACTTTATAAAATTGATTAATCAATTCAGCCAGCAACTTTTAAATGAAGATATTTATTTTTTAGCAGGTTTTTTCTTAACTGTTGATTTTTTAGCTGCGGGCTTTTTAGCTGGAGGTTTTTTGGCAGCAGGTTTTTTTATGGCTTTTGGCTTAGCTGGCTTATCTGCAGGTTTTCCCAGCGGTGCTTCATCAGATATTTCAGTAATTTCTGCATCGCCCCACAGCTTTTCAAGCGCATAAAAATTGCGTGTGTCACGAAGGAAGATATGTACAACCACATCAACAAAATCCAGCAAAATCCAGGACCTCATATTTGTGCCTTCTTTGTGCCATACCTGTTCACCTTCTTTTTTTGAGCCTTCAAGTACAGCATCGGCAATGGCTTTTACCTGCGGCTCTGAGTGGCCTGTGCATATCACAAAAAAATCAGAAATAGTTGTAATATTCCTGAGATCTAAAATTTTAATATTGTCAGCTTTCTTTGTTAAAGCCAGCTCTGCAAGCTTAAAAGCAAGTGTTTTGGAATCCAAATTGTATAAACTTTCTATAAATTATAAATTAAGTTTAATGTATATTTTAAATTTTAGTACTGTCTCAACAGATACCGCATTCTCGGTAATGACAAACTTAAGGCTTTGTTTGTGTTTGCGTCTGGTTTTTAAACGGGATGAGTTCTTCATAATCTTTACCGATAACCACTGTTGCATCCAGAAAATAATTTTTATTCATCTGCTGAATAACATATTTATCGGATACGCCAAGTGACTGCGCTACCCGTTTTGCGTTTTTCATATTGCCTGCGCGGTCTATTACCATAGTGGTTTTAATATCCTGAGTTGTAAAATTGCCCATTTCAACAACATCAAAACCTTTTGAGCGCAGGTATTCAGTTATTTTATCTGCAATACCGGAAACCCCGCAGCCGTTCTGTACATCTATCTGCAGAGTGCCGCCGGACGGCTGCTTTGTTAAATATGTGGTTGAATCAACTACCTGTGTTTTAATATCTGTCTGGGGGGTTGTTATTCTTTTAAACAGATTATAGAAAAGATAAATTGTAACAACTGCCAGCAGAACAATTAATATGTTAATGGAATAATTTTTGAACTTGCTGACAAATTCACCTGAATCTGCAGATGGCATTAATAACCGGATTAATTAATATTTCTGATTTATCTTGAAAGCCAGTACGGGTTATACCTGTCAAAGTAATAACCGTCATAACCGTAGTAACTTCCCTTTAGATTATAATAATTTAAACTGATGTACATATCCTTGAAAGGACGGTAATCCAGTGAAACACGGCTCAGATTAATTCCGTTAAGTGAATTCTGAAAATCTTTGTTTAATGCAGGGTTGTTTGAACCTATTGAAGCATAGGGAGAATACTGCATGGTAACATCAGCGCTCAGGTTCATATTCTTCAGAATTTTATAATTCATTGTAGCAGTATATGAGGCCAGACTGACTGAAGTATTTCCCCCGGTCATGACGGACATATTAAATGAATGCGATATCGAAAAATTCTTCGGGTTAATAAAACCAAGTATTAATCCCCCTGAATTGCTTTTAAGCTTGGTCCTGGTTTCACTTGGTATTTCCTTGAATTGAGAAAATGAAAGTCCAGTAAAGAGAGCTATAATTACTGCTATTAATGCGGTTTTTTTCATTTATCCTTTAATATTTGATTGCAGAATAATAAAATATGCTTATTAAATCAATTGAATTATATCACTACAGATGTAACAAAATGTTATAGTAAAAAATTGCAAAAAAATGAAAAAAAGAGCTTTCAGTAAACTGAAAGCTCTTAAAAAGTTTGGTAAATCCGGAAAATTTAACTAATTGGGGGTTTAAATTTAAAGATCCCGCAGTACCAATCTTCAATTAACTACTTAACCACATTTCTTAATACAAATATAGACTTCAATAGAATGGTAAAAAAATCAAAATTACCCTAAAATCATAAGTCAATACAACGAAATAAATATAAATTTGCTTAAAATTTGCTTATTTTTAAGCAAATTTAACTAATGTATTATAGAAATCGATGAAGGCATCAGATGACCTGTTTCAGCTCATTAAATCAATGAGCAAATCAGAAAAAGGATATTTTAAAAAATTTGCTGCAAAACACTCAGCCGGGAAGAAAAATATTTATATACGGTTATTTGATGCTATTGAAAAGCTGGATAAATATGAAGAAACAATAATAAAGGAGAAATTCAAAGGGGAAAAGTTTTCTGAAACATTATATTCAGTGAAGAATTACCTGTTCAGGCTGATATTAAAAGCATTAAGCTCATATCATTCGGAAAAATTTGCCGTATCCAGGCTAAACATGATGATGACAGAGCTGAATGTACTTTTTGAAAAAGGCTTGTACAAGCAGTTCAGGACACTGCTAAACAAGGCAATTTCGGCTGCAAAAGAAAATGATAAACCATTTTATCTTGCCCTGCTTTACAATAAAGCGCTTACTTCAGTTGCAACTGATTATTATTCGGAAGATGATGTTCTGGATTATGAGATGCTTAAAAAAGAAACGCTTGAAAACCTGAAAGTACTGAATATCAACGAGCAGTATCATATATTATATAATGATATGTTCATGTTCACCAAAAAAACCGGGAGCATTCGTGATGAAAAAGATCTTGGCAGGCTGAATGAAATAATCAAAAATCCGCTGCTTCAGAATGAATCCAATGCGGTTTCATTTGATGCTAAATTCAAATATTATACAATACTTGGCCACTATTACAGGATAACCGGGGATAATGAAAGCTGGATAAAGTACAGGCACAGGCTTGTAAAGCTCATGGAAAGCGGAAAAAAATATATAAAGGAAAATCCCAGAAGCTATATCATGGCTTTAAACAATTATCTTAATGCATGCATACTAACAAAGAATTTCGGTGATTTTGATAAAACGCTTGATAGGCTTAAAAAATTTTCAAAACAATTTGAAGGTAAAAAGGAATTTTTAGAAATGCAGTCAAGGGTTTTTCTGCTTGTAAGCGACCTTGAGCTTAATTACTGTATCAAAACCAACCGTTTTGAAAATCTTATTAAGCTGATCAATGATGCTGAATCCGGATTCGTGAAGTTCGGGATTAAAATCGCTGAATCACGGAAAATCTCACTTTACAACAGGATAGCTTATGCAGCATTTTTAACCGGTGATTATGATAAAAGTATTTATTATCTGAACAGGATCATAAATTTGAATAATCCTGCAATTGAGCCAGAGCAGCATATCTTTGCACGGATAAGAAGCCTGATAGTCCATTTTGAAGCAGGTAATTTTGACCTGCTGGAATACAGTATAAAATCAACTAAAAGGTTCCTTGAAAAAAATAAACGGATTTTCCGGTTTGAAAAACTGATCATGAAATTCATCAGCGAAGCTGTGAATTATCCTGAAGAAAGTGATCGGAAAGAACTGTACAAAAAGCTTAAATTTGATATAACGGGGCTTATGAATGACAGGTTTGAAAAAAATGTGCTTGAGCAGTTTGATTTTCTTTCATGGACTGAAAGCAAAATAAAAAAGATCACTATGCCTGAAATGTTAAAGTTAAAAGCTGCTTAAAGCAATTAAGCGGCAAGAATTTCTTCGTAATACTTTTCGTATTGCGGAATTATCTTTTCCGCTGAAAAAAGATTTGTTGCCCTGTCAAGCGCATTTTCAGAAAATATTTTATACCTATTGGTATCTTCCAGGAGCCTTATTGCATAATCTGCCATTTTGTCAACATCGCCAATTTCAGCTATAAATCCAGTTTCGCCATGCAGGTTAAGCTCCGGCAGCCCGCCTGCATTTGAAGATATCACCGGCACACCGCAGGCCATTGCTTCGAGGGCTGAAAGCCCGAAGCTTTCTGACTGTGAAGGCATTAAGAACAGGTCTGCTATGGAAAGTATCTCGGTAAATGATTCCTGCTCCCCGTAAAACTTAACATCTTCTGCAATTCCCAGATCTTTTGCCAGGTATTCGCATTTGCTTCGTTCAGGTCCGTCCCCTATTAAAAGAAGCTTTGCAGGCATTTTATCGTGAATTTTTTTGAATACCCTTACTGCATCATCTACCCTTTTTAAAGGGCGGAAGTTTGATGTATGAACAAGTATCTTTTCACCTTTTTTGGATAATCTTTCCTTAAGACACTCAGTTTCGCGGTTTGATATCTTTTTATAAATATCAAGATTGATAAAGTTCGGAATTACTTTTATATCCTTTGTAATTTCATACTGAGACTGGGTTTTGGTGCGCAAAAATTCAGAAACTGCTGTCACTCCATCAGACTGCTGCACTGAAAATTTCATGGTTGGTAGAAAACTTATTTCAAGCCCGGTAAGAGTAATATCTGTACCGTGAAGTGTAGTTATAATTTTAATGTTCCTGTTATTTTTCTTTTTGTTCAGCACTTCGCTTTTAATAATTTCCCTGGCAAGATAAGCGCTGGTTGCATGGGGAATTGCATAATGTGCGTGAACAAGATCAAGACCGTTGAACTTTGCCACTTCAACAATTTTGCTTGCAAGCGCTATGCTGTATAAAGGAAAATCAAACAATGGGTACGATGCCATTTCTACCTTGTGGAAAGATATATTATCAGAAAAACCCATATTGAGCCTCATAGGCATATTGTAGGAAATGAAATGCACCTGGTGGCCTCTGGCAGCAAGCTCGATGCCAAGCTCGGTAGCTACTACACCGCTTCCGCCATAAGTTGGATAACAAAGAATACCTATCTTCATATATAACAATAAATTAGGAAATCAATCCGGAATATTTTGTTTTGAGAGCAATAAAATAAGAAATATTGTTCAGAGATACTAACACCCGTAAAATGCTTTTGAATATGTAAGCAATTAATAAGACGAATAAGGATTAAAAATCTTTTTTATCAATGCCTATATGACATAAAGCAAAATCATATTTAACGGGATCGCTGCTGTCGAATTTCTTAAGCCTATTGGTCAGCTCCACAGCAAATTTCAGGTCAATGGTTTTGCGCTGCACCAGTCCAAGTGTTCCTGATATTCTTGCTATGTGGGTATCAACCGGTACAATAAGCTTTGCAGTACCAATTTCATTCCATAAGCCGGTATCAATTTCATCTTTTCTCACCATCCACCTGAGGAATAAATTCATTCTTTTGCATGTGCTTTTATTGCCGGGATCAGAAAACAGGTAAAAATAATACCTGCTTTTTGCAGCCGGTATATTTTTGTTTAACCCTTCCGAAAATTTGCTTAAAGCATTTAAGATATTTACATCATTTTTACTGTAACTTTCCATGAAAAAATTTTTTATTCTTCCGTATTTTTTAAGTACAAGCTGCAAAGCGCAGAACATTTCGATAATATCATTCCGGGAATTAAACCGGTAATATAAGCCCTCAAAATACTTTTTATCTTTATGTTTGGAAAAATTAATGGTAAATTCGTGCAGATTTTTACCGGTTTTGGTAAACAGCTGTTCCAGAAAAGCATTAATCTGATCAATTGAGCCATAGGAAAAAGCCGCCGTAACCAGTCCGGCAAGCTCAATATCTTCCGGCGCGGAAAATTTATACAGGTTCCATACCGGGTCTTTGGATGAAAACTTTTTCCTGTAAGCCCGGTAATGACTTTCCAGCTTTTTCTTTAATTCTGAATTATTCAATTAGTACTTATAATGAAAAAAGTATTTTTAAACGGCGATGAAACAATAAATTCCGAGTTTGCGGATTTTCTTGGTGTTAATGCTGAATTTACAGACAGTATTGAATCTGCTGATATAATAATTAATTCGACAAATTATCCGCAGTACGAAAAGTCAGAAGAGCTTCAGTTTCTGGAATCACAATCTGCAGCCAATATCCCTATCTTTACTTCATCACTGTGTGTATCGGTATCCGAACAAAGCGCACTGCAGGCAAACCCTGAACGATTAATAGGTATTGGCTTATACAATACATTTTCAAGATCTAAACGGTTAGAAATTGCGCCTTCAAAAATAACAGATGCAGCAATACTTAAAAATGCAGAAAGTTTCTTAAATGAAACAGGTATAGTTTATTCAATTGTACCGGACAGAGTTGGCCTTATTTTTCCCAGAATTGTTTCGATGATAATCAATGAAGCAGCCCAGGTATACAGTGAACAGGTTGCCTCAAAGGAAGATATCGATACTGCAATGAAGCTGGGAACAAACTATCCGTTCGGTCCGCTTGAGTGGGCAGACAGGCTTGGTTCAGGGCTGGTTTATAATATTCTTGCTGCCCTGCAGCGTGATTTCGGCGAGGACAGGTACAGGCCTCACCCGCTTTTGAAGGAAATGACAGATCTGGGAAAAAAGTTTTATTGATAAATGATTTTGGAGTTCATTGACTGTGTCAATGCAATACTGGTAAACATAATTTTGCACTGACACAGTCAGTGCAATCCAGAAATATCAATAGTATCATTATCATTTACCCACACAATATTTTCATCTCTTCGGAACCATGTCATTTGCCGCTTGGCAAAGCGGCGGGTATTCTGCTGAATAAGCCCGGTCATTGCCTCTTTTGTAATCAATCCTTCAAGGTAATCAAACACTTCTTTTGCACCTACGGTATTTAACGAGTTATGTGTTTTATAGTGGAACCCTTTATTTTTAAGCGCTGAAATTTCTTCTATCATACCATTTTTCAGCATCATTAATACCCTATTATTAATCCTGTCATAAAGCTGGCTGCGATCTATTTGTATCCCGTAAATCTGAGGTATAAAATTGATTTTTATTTTCTTTTTTTGGTGAACGGAAATCGGTATCCCGGTAACATAAAACACTTCCAGCGCGCGGATAACACGGCGTTCTTTTATTTCTTTCATTTCAGCATACAGGTCAGGATCAATTTTTTTGAGCTCATTTACAAGATACTCAAAACCTTTTTCCTCTTTTAACTTATAAATCTCACGCCGCTTTTCCTTAAATTTTTCATCAAGGTCTTTATCTTCGCTGTTGATTTCAAAAAATCCGTACACCAATGAATTTATATACAATCCGCTGCCGCCTGCAACCAGGGGAATTTTACCGGAATTTATTAATTCGACTATCAGTGACCTGGCTTTGCTTCCGAATTCACCTGCATTAAATTCTGCATCAAGCTCAAGTGAATTTATAAAGTGATGATTAAATCTGCCTAGCTCTTCTTTTGTTGGCTGTGCAGTTGTAACCGGAATGTGTTTGTAAACCTGCCTGGAATCAGCTGATATTATTTCAACAGTTTTTCCGGTTAAATTCTGAATTTCTTCTGCAGTTTTTAAAGCAAGGGCAGTTTTACCTGATGCTGTTGGTCCGGTAATAATTATAACTTTTGGTTCATCCATTTCAATTTATGAATTCCACCCTTCTTCTCCGATAAGGGGAACAAATTTAAAATAATCATAATACTTTTTGCTTATTCCCTTTTCGGACTTTGTGATTTCCAATAATCTCTGTGTTTCATGATCCCCTACCGGTATGATCAGCTTTCCGTTATCTTTCAGCTGTTCAATTAAGTGAGCCGGAATATCAGGAGCGCCGGCTGTAACGATTATTTTATCATACGGAGCAAACTCTTCCCATCCAAGCGTGCCGTCATCCAGCTTAAGACTGATATTGCAGCCAAGCTCTTTTAATAATATTGATGCATTCTGATATAGCTTTTCGATACGTTCAACTGAAAATACCTTAGCTCCCAAAGTAAAAAGTACAGCGGCCTGGTATCCGGAACCGGTACCGATTTCAAGGATTTTATCACCCGGTTTTACATTTAATACCTGGGTCATATAAGCAACAGTGAACGGCTGCGAAATTGTCTGTGCGCATTCAATCGGCAGAGCATTATCGTCATAGGCAAACTTACGCAAGGCATCAGAGATAAATTTTTCACGGGGAATATCATAAATTGCTTTCAGGACAGATTCATC
>JAANMW010000288.1_pt1 | contig 57948 bp, 92 predicted proteins | sample 7279671 | NCBI WGS metagenome assembly JAANMW01 (sample SAMN14094541, study PRJNA606508) | bioreactor metagenome | isolation source: A lab-scale SPAN reactor treating ammonium-rich wastewater day 247 | place: Ireland: Galway | collected 2017-09-19 | reverse complement strand
TATCGCGAGCCAGTTTCTTGATCTGCCGTTCCACCATGGCATCGAAGTCGCGCTGGCGAAGATCCTCGCTGACAATCCGGTAGGCGAGGGCGGCGGCCTCCTCCGCGGACAACGATTGCGCAGCTTTTTTCAGACTCACTGAAAAGCTTACAGTGATCTTGTCCGGATGCTGGAGGATCTGGTCGAGCACAGCTTCCGGCATGCTGGCTAGATCCACACATCGGCCAATGGTCGTACGGTCTTTGCCCATAACATCGGCGAGCTGACTGATTGAATAACCTTTCTCGATAAGCTCTTTTGCGCGGATGCCCATATCGAGAGCGGTCATTGGCGCCGTGCTGTTGTGCGTACCGCTTGCTTTGTAAATGGCCAGCGGGTCGTTGGCATCGATGGTGGTATCGATCTGCGCGAACAGCGTAGGCCAGCCGAGCAGCACCGCTGCGTGGTAGCGCGTCTGCCCTGAGATGATGATGTAATACCCGGCATACTCACCGACGCCGCGAATAACGGTAATCGGTTCTTTCTGCCCATCGGTACTCAAAGCCTCCGCGAGATCCTCGATGCGCTTTTGCGTCCTGACGGCGCGGGCATTGTACGGCGTGACCTTCAGCCGGTTGAGCGGAATGTCCGCCACCTCGCGGCTCGTCTCAAGAACGACCGGAGATGGGACTGAAGTAGGCGGCGGGGCAGGGGAGGGCGAAGGCGGTTGATCCGCGGCAGCGTCTTTCATCTGCTGCACGACGGCCTCGACCGACTGCCCCAGCCCTGGCAGCTTCGGCAGCACGCCGGCGGGGGAAGGGGTCTCGTCGTCCAGCAATCCGCTGCTTTTCCTCGACATTAGATGAGTTCGGGTTGCGGAATGGCAGGCTCGGAATCAGCCTTGGCAGCAGGCTGGATGATGAACTTGTCGGCGAACTCGCGCGCCAGCTCGATGTACTGTTTCGCCGCCGTTGAACTAGGCTCGGCTTCCACTAAGGGGCGCGACAGACCGTTCAACCGCACCTGTCGGTTGAATCCCACATACAGCGGGATATTCACTTTGCTGAGGCCGGGTCCATATTCGCTCAGCACCAGCGGCAGGTTCTCGCGGCTGTGCTTGAACTGCGGGTGGTAGTTGTTCACCACGATTTCGACGGACGGCTGGCGGCGCGTTGCCTTCTTGAGGTCCGCCAGGTCGCCGCTCAACGCCTCGAGCGATTTCAGGCTCATGCCGTCAAGCGAAATGGGCACGATGATCATGTGCGCCGGGTACATCAGATTGAAGTTGAGCACCGACGAACTCGGGCCGGTATCAATTAGAACGAAATCGTACCGAGCAAAAAAATCCTTGTTCTGCTCGACGAAATCATTGACCAGCTGAGCGCGCAGGTTGATCACCATGGCTTCGCGCTCGAATCGCCCCAGGGTTTGGTCGGCCGGGATGAGATCGAGGATTGCGGTTTCCTGGTCATAGACCCTGACCACCGTCTGCTCGATGGGCACGAGGTCCTTCTTGTCGCGCAGCTCAGGGATGGCATCGCGAATCGTGCGGATCTCGGGGCTTTCCGTGTCGATCCCGAAAATCGACGTCAAGCTACCCTGCGGGTCCCCATCGATCAGAAGAACGCGGTAACCCAGTTTCGATAGCGCAGCGCCAAGGTTGGCCGTCAGGGCAGTCTTGCCGGTGCCGCCTTTGGAAATGTGCACCGTGCAGATTGGCGGCAGGCCCATGCGATCCTGGTGGAAACGGTCGGTAATGTAGCGGCCGATTTCAGGATGCAGGGCCTCACGTGCCCGGCGGACATCGCTGGGATAGTATTTCCTGTGGTAGCTCTTCGGGTCCTTGAGCCGCTTGTCCACCAGATCACGCAACTCGTCTGGAGTGATAGGCTCACCGAGGAGCTCGATGGCGTCTCCGGCCCGGAATTCAATGCGTCGGTTGATGTCAAGCTCGCCCATGAGTCCTCCAGTTTGGGACATTATAGGCACGGATTTATTGAAAAGGAAAGATTAAATATTGATTTTGGCAACTATCTTCCAATTGGAAAGAATCCCAGCTGGCAATAATAATTCTGACGAAAATCTACAGCAACCGTAACATTTTGATTAATAAGCTATATTAGCGCATAATGTAGATTATGTTAAATCAACGAAGGGAGAACACAACCAAGTTTGTCGTTATTTGGCCGGATGGTCTCTACGCCATCTGCGTCAAGATTCGCGGCGAATGGCTATTGAGAATGCCGGACGGCACCCACATCGGCGCTCCAAGGTTGCTGTCCATCTGGCGCCTGGTGTCAGATCAGGGCGCAAGAATCGAACGGATTCCGGACTGATCGGTTTTTATCCCCTCGCAGCAAAACAACTCCTGTCGAACAGAGGCATGTCGCCTCTCGGAACAAGGAGTCATCGTGTCCAAGAATCAAATTCTCGCGGATGCAATCGCTACCGCCTCAACCAATGTTTCACCATACGAGCGCCTGGCGCGCGCTCTCTCAGGTGAGAAATTCCTCGTCCCCGTCACGCATACGGATGGCTTCAACGCCGTAGATGGTGGGCTGGTTTTTGAAGTCTGTCTGAACGCTGCCGCGTTCACAATGGAGGAAGCCGCCAAACTAACTCCGGAACGTTGCGGCATTCACCGCCGTTACGGCATTCACCCCGACCATCGCTCGGGTTTCGTCTGGGCCACAGTCTGCCCTCCTTTCGGGCAATTCGAACCCGGGAGCCGCTACGTGCTCATCGAAGGATGCTTCTGGGAAGGCAGATACGAGTACACGCTGCTTGAAACTCCGATGCACCAGGCCACCGCCGATCTCGCCAGAGAGCGGATGGAGCAAATCCGGAAAAACATCAATCACGTTTCCCCAACGATGTACCTCGTCGCAAAGCTTGAGCCGGTCGAATCTCCGGCCTGACCACTCGCCTGGATATTCGTTATCCACGCGCAACCATCCAATTCAAGGAATCCCAAAATGGCTAAAGCCAAAGTGATCCACAGCGATGATGCCGTGCTCATCGCGTTCAATGGCGACAAAGCACACCCCGAACCTTCAACCGGCGTCATCAAATTTCCAGGCGGGCACGTGGAAGTATCCCGCTGCAGCGACGGCTCTTACTACGCCCACATCGCGGTTGTCGATTCGGCGAACGTGATGACCTCTCGCATGGATTTCCAGGACGCCACCGAAAACAAGGTTCAATCCGTCCAGGATATCCCGCATGGGCATCTCGTGAACCACATCGCAATCCGGGTTTCGAACAAAATTCCTCATCCGGATCTCGGGTAACACCGGCCTGCAAAGAAAACCCGCCACGGTCTCCGTGGCGGGTTTTTTATCGCCCATAGCCGGCGCAAATCTCCTCGAACAGGCCCATGTCGGGCCTCAACGAAGGAGAGTGCTATGCACGTTTTTGAACGCTGCGAAGCAATTAAGCAGAACTTCCTGGCTTCTTCCGGCCAACCAGGCGATACGGATAAGGCCGTCAACCTCTTGATGGCCGAATGTGCCGGTGTTTTCCATCATCAAAGCAAGGCTTGGGAATTCCTTATGGAACCACCAGCCAAAGGGAACAAGGAAACCGAGGTGCCGGAATGATGCGCACCGAGGATATCGCCAAGCACATCAAGGAATCCGAATCCGGCCAAATCAGCGTCGATTTCAATTTCACCCTTTTGGTTCCGGTATCCGTCGGGTTGGATTCGGAATCCATTAAAAGGCTGCATGAGAACCCGGATGCTCTCCGGGCCATGGCCTTGGAAAACCTCGGCAATCACCTGGCGAACGCAAGCGACGCAGAACTTGGGGAGTTGGCAAGCAACAATAAGATTGTCTCCATCAAGGATCTCAACACGAACAAAATCCTGTTCGAGGCAAAGACCCCTTTGCATCACTGGTTTGCCTTTTACTGGCTGGCTAATGGTGTCGGCATCTTCCACTGCATGGCCGAGGATCGCCAACATGCACTGGAATTATGTCGCGCGGCCCATCCCGGCATTGAAGTCTATGGCGCCGTGCCGGGCAACGACCAGGGCTCTTTGGTGTACGAAACCCTGAGTGATCAACCGGCATGCTGTCCGAAGTGCGGTGGCCGTACGGAATTCGGGGAAATGCCTGACGACGCACAGATCCACTACTGCCTGCGCTGCGACCATGGTTTTGTAGCCGATCCAGGTTGATCTACACCGCCCCGGGAGCTCTGCTCTCGGGGTTTTTTATTGCCGCGGGATCGGACAAACCAGATTGAACGGGCCAGTAGGGGCCTTCTCAGGAGAAATCACATGACTCAACTTCCCATGCGCCCCGTGGCGCAGTATTACCGGAATCATCGGAATCTCACGGACGCGCTGGCCCGGTTTGCCGTCGGCGACAGGGCCCGCATCAAGGAAACGGGGCATCTGGGCACCGTAGAAAGTCTTTTCGGCTCCGGCCCGGAGTTCCATAAGGCCATCGTCCGTTGCGACAACGGCATCGCACAAACCCTGTCCGACAGGGAGCTCGATTGTCTGCCGGATCATCCGATCGTGCAAACCGTCGCACAGCGCTTCTCGCTTCCGGCCGAAGTCGTGGCCAACGCCTTCAACGACACCCCGACGCAGATGGGGGATCGGGACCGCTACTTTGCCCCAGTCAATGGCGAGGAGCCGGAGACGAACTTCCCGCGGCACCCACGCTACACCGTTCGCATCCAGCACTGGCACCCGGAACCGGAGCAGGCCTACATCGACTACATCGATCTGGTCGATCCGATGGAGGTGACCCCCTCGGAGCCGGAATGCGGAATCCGGCTGCACCCGACTTTCCAGCGCTATGTCGCCTGGTACAAGGCCGGGCACCTGCCGCCCTACCCTGCTGTCTTCGAGCAGGTGTATGACGGCAAGCGCAAGCTGCTCGGCGCCAACCGCCGGCGCATCCTTACCGCCCGCGAGGCAGGCATCAGGGAGCTGCCGGTATGGCTGGGACGCTGGAACCGCGAAACCGGGCTGCCGCTGAAATATGGCGACATCCTGGCGGCGGCTAATCAGGCCACAACGCTGAAAGAGGCTGCATAATCGCCCTCGAAGCACCCACTCCCCACCCCCCCGTACGCCATTGGCTACGGGGGTTTTTATTGGCACTTCCGGCGGCAATCCCCTTTGAACGAGCCATCCGGCTCATTTTGATAATGGCTACGGCCAAAGGAGAAACATGGAAAACCGATATTTCAAGACCACCCGCAAAGGACTGGTCGGTAATGGCACGCTACAAGAGCTTGCCAAATGGATCGAGCGATTCGTGAATGTGCTGTTTCCCGAGAACGGTATCGAATACTGGAGCAGCCACACCCTAGCGGAGAAGGAAAACTGGACGCTGGACAATCGTCCGGTTGCCCACATCGCCTGCTACGTGACCGAAGGTCACAGCGAAGGGCGCATGATCCGCCTCATGCTGTTTATGCGCGACGGCGGCTACATCGAGATGCCGTGGGCTAAAACCTTCGGCAGTTGGGATGAAAGCTGGGATATCGCCAAGGCAGTATCGAACGCGCTGGAGAGCATCATTATCTGGGGTGACGTCCCGCTCCTGGTTGAAATGGCGGACCTCATGCCCCGTTCGCACAACTGGAGCCGGGAAACCTCGCTCAAGTATCCCATCATGATCCATGCCGACAAGGGCACGCTCTCGGTTATGGCCCCCGACAGTAATCTTCTCGCTCAATACGATTTCGGCGTGGAAGACCGCTTGGCGAAAGCCTGTGTGCGCGCCCATATAAACGACTGGAAAACCGTCATCGGAAACATGCGAGGCGCATACGCCATCATCGTCGTCAATCAGGAGGTGGAAGCATGAAAATCAAGACCAGCGAACTCACTGGCTCCGCCCTTGACTGGGCGGTAGCGCAGTGCGAAGGACGTACCGATCGCTTCTGGATGAACGACAGCATATACGGCTGTTATTCTCCGTCTCGGTATTGGGGGTTAGGCGGCCCGATCATCGACCGGGAAAAAATCAGCACCTGGCCCGACGATGCCAGCACGGAATGGCTGGCAGAATACCGCTTTCGTCGCGCGCGCGACGATGAGTATTTCGCCGGCCCGACTCTACTCATTGCCGGCCTGCGCTGCTACGTCGCCTCGAAGCTCGGTGACGAGATCGACGCGCCGGAGGAGTTGCTGAAATGACAATTTCCAAACAGTTCCGCGTCACGGTTGACGTGCCTTCCATCGTTTGGGAGAAGTTTGGGAATACGCCCGAATACGAGCGAGAAGTGCTCAAGGCCACCCGTGGCGCCATTGCCTCGGGGTGCAATCACCGAGACGAAGCCACGGAATGGGCCATCTTCACCGACCTTACCAACGCCCAGGCCTGCGAAAACCGCCTGAAAGACATTTTCCGCGGCTTGTCTGCAAGGCTTGCCTCCACCTGGAGAAAGCAAACAAACTGGAGACCTCATGCAACCTGCACACGATAAAGCCACGATCTACGTTCCGGTCGCCGGCTCACGCCTCGAGCGCGAGCTGCTGCCGGGCTCCGGCATCGTCGGGATTCCCCGGCACGGCCAACTCGTCATTTACTACGAAGGGAACCTCTATGGCGCCTGCAACCTGCATCGCATCGAGGATCGCATCATCTGCGCCTTCGGCCGGCTTGCGACGAAATACCCCACATGCGCCATGCGCGGGATACTCGACGAGGAAATCGCCGACCTGATTCCGGTAGGCGAAGTTGCATGGCCGAATCGGGTTTCGATCCACGAGGATAAGCGAGCTGCGCTGGCCGCCTATGCGGACCAGTATCAGCACCAGGCATAATGGATGACCATGAAAATCATCTGTTGCACCTGCGCGAAACAGGCCCTCAACCAGCAAGTTCCGGTTGATGATCCGTATGTAACGACACTCATTGGCGCACGGGCAGGCTTCAAGCCCGGGGAGTGCTACTGCGGCCACTGCGCCAAAGAGATGGATGAAAACGGCCTCTTCCCGGAAGAAAAAGCCCAGGTTGAAGCCGGCCTTCTGTAGGCGCATCTCCAAGCCATCAAGATTCACCAGCCCGTCACGGTTTCCGTGACGGGCCTTCTTTTTATCAGTATGGCAACCAGCAATCACTTGCGGACACACTAGCACCACACCTTGCGGGAATCCCCTCACAAAGGCAAAATTTCCGCAGTTCAAGGAGAAGTCATGAAAAGCACACCAACACCGCACGTTGCAACGGGTGTCACCATCGAGGAAATGACGGTAACGTTCGGCGCAACTGGCAGCATGCAGCACCAAGTCACGGTTCCCGCTGGGACGAAGTGCAAGAAGCTTGATGGTGGATCCAATCCGTGGGTTGTCGATGATCTGCGGTTCATCACCAACAAACAGAGCATCCTTTATTCGGATGCAGACATCTACGGCATTCGCATCCCGGAAAACAAGATCACGGATATCAAGGAAGTATGCCGTGGTTGATGATTGCGATCTGCGGAAGACCGTCAATTGGCTGGAACGAAGCAAGATCGTCGAAATTCTCGAATCGTATGGATTCCAATGCTATGACAGCGAATCCACCGACGAACTGTGCCAAGCCCTGGTCAGTAACATCGAGGATGGAACAATCGATCCATCGGTGTTGAATTAAACAAAATCAAGCATGCCCCCGCCACTCCATACGGAGTGAGTGGGGGTTTTTTATTCCTGCTTCAGACGACTTTTTGGCACCTCTGAATTGGGAGGCTTGCCGCGCATGTTTATCACCCCCTGATAGCGCAATTGCTCCTGAACGGGCTCATGGGCATCTCCGGATGACTTTGCCACCGAGGCAGAAGCCTGGGCGAATGTAGTTCGCTATCACCACGAATTCATGGCTGAAGAAGCCTAACAACACCATTTCACGAAAGGAATAATCATGCAGAGAAAATGGATGCGCTTCCCGAACGGAAGGCTCTGGCGGGTCGATGAGAACGGCTACGTCGAAGGCACCGTGACGGTCCCGGAATTCCTGAGCAAGGGAGACCTGGAAGACATGCTCGATGCCATTTCCGAAGCGGCCACGGGCAGTCTCGCCGGATTGTGCGATTTCTCCTACCGCTATCTCGGCCAGGATGTCGTCGCTTTCGCCGGCAGCGTTGCCGATATGCTCTCGGAAGAAGATTCCGAGGTCCAGGAGGTTGTGGACCGCGCGGAGGTCATCGCGCTGCTGCGCGCGCAATACGGCATTGCCGAGTTCGAGGCCGTTCATGCGCTTGACGCCATGGCGGATGACTACGCAAAAAGCGGCGCGATCGTTGAATGCGCTCTGCCCATCGCCGGCACTGCGCGGCAGCTGCGCTGTCCGAGCCACCCCGAGCCCTGTTCGTACGTCCGGGTTGTCATCGACGGTCTCGAGCTGGCCTACTGGAACCAGGATGAGTGGCAGGAAGCGCCCGCCGACGTCATAGGCGCCATCATGGGCGCAGCCATGGGCATGCGCACCGATACCGAGTAAGCTATCAGCAACCAAGCTGATTGACCAGACCCGCCCCCTTATCCGGGGGCGGGTTTTTTATTGCCTCCTCCAGGGGCAATACCACCTGAACCGGGGCATGTCGCCCCGCAACAGGAGAAACCTATGAGTACCGAAAGCAACCAGAATGAGCTGACCGAGTATGAAACCGAGGTCATCCGCGCACTCCAACACCGCGGCTTTGCCGTGATCGTCTGGAACCCGGATGAATTGGGCGAAGTAAATCCGCGCCGCGTCGAAGACCGCTCTGTCGAGCTGGGCTGGCAAGTAATTGGTGATTTGGGCGGCCCCTCCCCTGATGGCGATGATGACAATGACGAACCCCATGTCGCGCAAGGATAGTGAAATCATCCTTGGCCTTCAGGAAACCCAACGCATTGCCGCCTGCATCCGGTGGAAAGTCAAAAAAAGCGCCCCTTCCTGGGCCAGATCCTGCCGCATCCGGGTCATCAAACGCGGCCCGGATGCACCAAACATTGTTCGCCTGATTGACCCCGAGCCGAGTTGGTACAACTCGACCTGGTTGGTGGAATTCTTCCCCAGGGTCACCGAAGGACCGATCAAACTCAAATCCATCCCGGACAAGCATCCTGTCTGGAAATACTGAAAGGACGTCATGCAACCGCAAGAAAAACGGGAATTCCGCATCCACAAAGACATCCTGTGGAGCATCATCAAGAGCCAGGCCGGGACGCTTCAGAAAGCGATTCTCGAACTGGTGATGAACAGCATCGATGCCGGCGCCTCCAAAGTTGAGATCGCCTTGGCCAGCAATACCCTGCAAGTCACCGATGACGGCAAGGGCTTTACCAGCCGCCAGGAGATCGAGGAATTCTTCGAGACCTTCGGCACGCCACACCAGGAAGGAGACGCCCGCTACGGCCGTTTCCGCATGGGCCGCGGCCAGATCATGGCGTTTACACGCAACAAGTGGCGTTCAGGCCGTTTCGCAATGGACGTCGATATCCGCGACATGGGCCTGGCCTACCACCTGGCCGAAACGCCGGCGGCGCAGTCGGGCTGCAGTATTTCGTGCGAGCTGTATGAATCGCTCAAACCTTCCGAGCTTATCCAAACCCAGGACGCCCTGCGCCAGCTGTGCAAATACGCGCCGATACCGGTTCTGGTCAATGGCGAACAGGTCTCGGTCGATCTCGACAAGGAAAAATGGACATTCGAGGACGACGACGCCTGGTATCTGCTGCGGGAATCCGCCAGATCGCTGGACGTCTACAACCTCGGCATTCACGTGACCGGCTACCCCACCAGCTTCCTCGGCACCGGCGGCATCGTTGTTTCCAAACACCAGCTGCAAGTTAACTTCGCCAGGAACGACATTTTGGCGAAGGAATGCAAGGTCTGGAAGCGGATCGCAGCCAGGGTACAGGCGCACGTCAAGAGCACCGAGGAAAAGGCTCCCGTCCAGAACGAGGCCTACCGCGGTGTCATGATGGATCGTCTCCTTTCAGGGCAGTTCGAAAGCGGCGAGGAGTTCTACGACGCACTGGTCAGCGCCAAGGTCTTCACCGACCACGGCGGTCGCCACCTCTCCCTTTTCGGGCTGAAGGATGCGATCGACAAAACCTCCGGGCTGCTGGTTGATTTGTCGGCCGGGCACGCCAAGGCCGACCGGGTGCATCAATCCAGATTGGCTTTGGTGCTCTCCCCCAGGACTAGATCCAGGGCTGACTGGAAAACCATGCCGGAGATCCTGAAGCGGATCGAGCAGAACACCAAACTGTTTCCGGATTTCGGCGGGTGGTGTCGGCGCGAGAAAATTCAACAGGTAACCCAGACGCTCGAAGACGCCCTGGTCGATATCGATACCGCTGCCAGATCGCTCAGCGATCAACACCGGATTGTCGAAGACAAGGAGCTTTCGAAGGAAGAGCGCGTAGCCCTGAAGGTGATCAGCCATACCTCGGCCATCATCGCAAGGGCGGCCGGGGTCGATGACAGGACGATTCGCGTATGCGAATGCGACTCGGCAGACGGCTTCACTGACGGATTTTCGACAATCTTCATCGAACGCAAGTTCCTGAAAATCGGCGGCGCGCAAGGGCACGGGTTCCACGCTTTCCACGCGATCGGTTCCCTGCTCCTGCACGAATTCGGGCATGACAACGCCAGCGGGACAGGCCACGACCACCCGCAGGAGTTCTACCAAGCGTTCCACGACAAGGTGGATGTGCTCGGCGTGTATGCTTACCAGGCCTTGAACTACTGGGTCAGCGAGCGCCGGCGCGCGGGTATGCGGCTGCGCGTGGGGGATACCCATGCGATGGACCTTATGTCCCTGCAAGCCGCCTGATCGCTTCGGCTTTACTCCACAACCGCTCCCGGGTCTCCCGGGGGCGGTTTTTTATTGGGGCCTTGGGCAGCAATTCCTCCTGAACCGGGCATGTCGCCCGAAATGGAGAACCAAATGGATCAAAACCACGAAACACAGACTGGAGTAAACGGCGTGCTCGAGGACATGCTCCCCTACAACGTTACTCTGGAGGAAGAGGACGACAACGAAATCATCTCGAGGGCGGTCGCCATCATCGAACGCCGCTTCGCGACTGCGCGGGAAGCTCTTTCCTCCCCGCAGGCGGTCCGCGATTATCTTCGCCTGAAGCTCGCCTGCCTCGAGCACGAAGTCTTCATGGTGATCTGGCTCGATAGCCAAAATCGCGTGATCGCATTCGAGGAACTCTTCCGTGGCACGCTCATGCAGACCAGCGTCTTCCCGCGTGAAGTTGTCAAGCAAGCCCTGAAGTGGAATGCGGCGGCGGCCATCTTTGCCCACAACCACCCCAGCGGCGTACAAGAGCCATCCCGGGCTGACGAAAACATCACTGACCAGCTCCGCAAGGCGCTCAATCTGATTGATGTGAGGGTTACCGATCACATGGTAATCGGCGGCGCCGGGATCACCTCTTTTGCCGAAAAAGGCTTGCTGTGACGATCCACTTCCTGAAAGCCGGCTACGCCGGCCCCAGCGAGCTCTTCGTCATCGAAGCGGAGGATCTGTGAAGGAAATGATCGTTTCCCGCCTTGCCCATCACGGCTGGCAAAAGGATCGGATTGTCGATGCCTTCATCAAGACTTTCGAGACCGTTGTTGCGCCGAAGCAGGCCACCATCTGGTTGTCGTTTTTCCAATCGGACGACTGCTGGTGGCTCGCCAACGGCGATTTCACTAGCGCAGGGAAAAACGTGCTGGCAACTTGCCATGCAACCCTCCCTGTTGGTGCGCCTCAGAACGAGATCGAGCAAACCATCGATGCGCTTGTCGCGGAGATGGAGCACATGATCGCAGGAGCCTATTCGGTTCGTCTGCTCCGCCTGAAGCCTCTTTTGGGGCAGCAAGCAATCCGGCCTCTGACGGCCTGATAGGGCCACCAGTTCAGCCCACCGCGGGAACGCCATTGCCGCGGGCGATGGCTTCCTGCATTTTTCGGAGCCAACTAATGAAACCGGAAACAAAATTCAAGCGGGCGGTCGTATCGCTCGCCAAGCAGCACGGCCTGCCCGTCATCTCGGTGGTGGACTCGCGGTCGAAGAACGGCCAGATGGCGGAGGCGGTACGATGAACAGCGAATGCGGTATCTCGCTGGATAAGCGCGCTGTCGTGGCAGGCTTCCATGCCTACGGCTACACCGTGGATGTCTATGCCAATGGCGAGGTAATTCACAGCGAGGAATACGGCAACAGCCCGTATGACTCGACCAACGTGATCGCCACCCGCGTCGGCAGAACAGCCCCGCTGTCCGAAATTGAAAGCTACGCTCGCATCACCGCCGCGCAACTGGCGGAAGAGCACGGGGTAGCCAACGAAAAGGTCAGCGTATTCCGCGACACGGACGCCGAGCGTGAACTGCGCTCGATACTCGGTGACGATGAGGTGGAGACATGAGCGCCAGGATCAAGATTCCCCTGGTGATCGGCCGCAACCGCCTGCGCGGCAAGTCTGAGGGCGCGATGGTGGATGACACCGAATTCGACCACCTGACTCGCTTGCGCAGGATCATGGCCGCCCAGGCGCCGGCCTGGGGCATCGAGGCAACGCAGGAATGGCTGAATACCGCCATCACCCAGTTGCTCAAGCTCTACGAGCAGGCGCTGAAGGAGTGGCAGTCCAACAAGGACGGCTGCATCGGGTTCATCTACGAAGCCCGCCTGCCTTCGGGCGCGATCCTGCTTCTCGGGGATGCGCGCACGCTGGCGCTGGTAAAATAACTACTCGCAACACCAACCGCTCTCCCCTCTGGGAGGGCGGTTTTTATTTTTATGGCGTCCTCGCCCCCGCCTTCTCGATCACCATCGCGGCCTTCGCCAATTCCTTTGATTTCGGGAATCGCCGGTAAACATCCGCAATGACTGCCTGGTGCGTGGCGGCATCGAACGGCAACTCCAATTGACGGCTTAGCGCCTGGTGCATGAGCCGGGTGAATTGCGGGCTGAACGTGACCGCACGCAGGGCCGCCACCAGTCCGGTATCGGCATCAACCAGAACCATTGAAAGCAAAGTACGCATTCCCGGTTTAAGCGGCGGCAATTCGCGATCCGTGGACGGCACCAGCTGAATCGATAGGGCTTGGTCCGACCAATCCATGCAGCCTTCGATACGAAACAGGAAAAAGATGACATTCCGCTCAACGTACAGGCCGATGTTCATCTTGCCGCTGCGAAAGGCATCGATCTCACTTTGTTTGGGCGAGGAAAGGCACACCTGAAGCAGGTGGGTTCCTTTGAAATAGCGGTACTCGAAACGGCCATCGTCCCACTTCGCCCTTTCCGGGGAAAACGGTTGGCCAATGGCAAGTCGCCAGAGGGCTGGTTCGCTAGACATGCTGAGTTGAATACCCTTGGCTACTTGCTGATAGCCCGCATTGCATCCGCCAAATCACGATCCGAGATACGCCCTGTCTTGCGCAACCACATCAACAACCGGGTAGGCCTGGGTATTGCGCGGCCAGCCTCGTAGCGCGAGCCACCGGATTGAGTGACGCCGAAGCGTTTCCAGAACTCCGACTGGTTAAGCCCTTCGGCGCGACGATCTTCAATGACCGATCCAGTCTTCGGCTTTGCTTTTGATGACGTTTTCACGATTTCTCCTTGGTTGAAAAAAACTGATTACCGCGGCCTTTTTGCTTCAATGATCTTCACCGGCACAACCTTCCAGCCCAGCCGGCGCGCGGCCCGCTTGAAGGCCTCCCACTTGTGCCAATAGCGGCGGCCAAATTCCTCATCTAGATCGAAGAGGTAGCTGTAGCTCAGATGCCAGGCGTCGCTAGCCGACTGGGCCACGGTCTGGTCGATCAGGCTACCGTCTGGGCTTTTGAGAGCGTAGATCATTTGGTCCTCCCTTTTATGTGATCGTTTCGGTGTTTTCCTGTCTGGCGTTTTCGCGATCCAGTTTCTCGATCTCAGCAATCAACAATGCAGCGGCGCGTACTAAGTCCCGGCGAGGGTTCTTCGGTTTCCACGATTGGGCATCCCACGGCCAGAAAACAGGCTGTGCATTCCCTCCATCACCTTGCGTGTAGGGGTGCAGCTGATCTGCGGCATTCAGCGCGTAGCTGGCCCCCGCTGCTGCCATATCTCCTGAATCGTGCTCATCGTCGTGATCTACCGACCAGCCTTCCTGGTTGATTTGACGGGCGCGCTCCGCGAGAACATCTTCAATGGCGTTGCTCATGAACGTCTCCTTTTTTACAACTGGTTGTCTTGGCGGCTTCAGCTTGATGACGCAGCCGCCGGATGAGTCCGACCAACTCGCGCCGTCCTATCTCGACGGCGCCGACGCGGAGAGCTTCCTGGCGCTTGGCCTTACTCACATCGTAGTGCGGCGTGCCGTGATTCTGGAACCACTCTCGGCGCAGACCGATCCTGTTCGCCATTGCGTGCAACTCCTCCTCGGTGTCGGCCAGCATGTGGCACATTTTCATGTAGCCCAGCCGGTTCTCGGCGCGATCGACGTAGACGGTCATTTTTGAAAAGTGACAAGCATCGATTTGCGAAATCCTTCGCATACCTCGACCACGCGCCGGCACGTCGGCACATCGAACTCGCCAATGTGGCAGCGCTCGACCGGGATGTCCAGTTTGGACGCGAGCCAGGCATACGCTTCGCTGCGGGTCTTGTGGCGATCCTGCCATATCCAGTCGAAGCAGCCGTGGGCAGCGCTTTTCGCACGGCGTAGCTCGGCATTGGCCAGCCTGCCTAGCGGCTCGGTGCCATCGAGTCTCAGGTGCCGATTCGGCTTGTGGCAACCGACGTAGGCGTCGCACCGGGCGCATTGCCAGAAACGATGTTGGCGCAAATCCTGACGGTGCGGGTAAATTACCGCGCCATCCACCAGTCTGGCCTTTTGCAAGCAATAGGGGCAGGTGATGCCACCACTTACTCCCGCCGCCTGGAAAGCCAATCGCATTGCGCTCATACCGCGCTTGCCAAAGCATACCGCCCCGTCTCCACGACACGGAAACAATCGGCATACTCGCGTAGAGTTTGGCGGATCTTCTCACGCCAGAACTGTGTTCGGGAGGGACGATTCCCCTCGACCTCGGCGTAAATCGCAGGGAGGTCAGCCTCGCCCCCCAGGCGCTCGAGCGCGACACGGCAAACGGTCTTCCACATCGAGCCTCGCGTACCCGAAAGCGCCTCCTTGTAGGGCTTGGCCAGCCCTTTCACGTCTGCTGCTTCGTTATAGAGCGCAAGCCCGACCAGGATGCGGCGTCGGTCCTTCGAGAAGACGGCGAATACCAGCGGCTCGCGCAGCCGCGGAAAGACATTTCGCGGGATCATTTCCGCGGTGATCGACCATCTCTCGGCGTAACCGGCTACCCTCTGCGCCGTCTGCATGCCGTAGGCGGGCAGTAGCAGCCCAGCCCGGCCGCCATCCGGCAACAACTGGTGCGCGCGCTCCAGAAAGCCGTCGATGGTGTCCATGATGAACGGCGGGTTACCGATGATCGCGGTGGGTTGGACATCGAGAGGGATTGTGCAAAAGTCGCCGCACAGGATCTCCCGGCCCGTCTGCTCACGGGCAACCGCTGCCACCCGCGGGTCGATCTCCACACCAATCGCCGGAACGTGGGTAGGGATCGCCTTGAGGAAGCTGCCCTCCCCGCAGGATGGCTCGATTACCAAGTCGGCGATATCCAGCTTCGGGAAATGCCGCTCGACCAGGGCTTCCGCTACCCAGAGGGGTGTAAAGAACTGGCAGAGCTTTTTTGCTTGAAAACTCATCGGCTACCCCCGAACAGAACGGATGGCGCAACGGTGTCGGCACGCAAATCCACCAGCGAGTTGCCTTTTCGTGGCGCAGCAATTGCGGAAGTACAGGCATCGATGGCGGCCATGGTTAGCCATCCCTCGTTCACGCCATGCAGCGCCCCAAAAACCGCCGCGCTATCGATGTAGAAGACGTTGCCCAGTTGCTTCGGCCCTTCTTGCGGGGTATGGCCGACAAAGACTCGGCCGACCCCTTCAACGCCGCTGGAATCTCCCGACTGGACACGGCTGCGGCCCCACAGGCAAGCCTTTAGAGCGGACGTCTCCCCTTCTTCGATGGCCTCAAGAAAACCATCCCATGCCATGCCGCGCGGAACATCCGCATGCAGAATACCCACCGTGCCTCGAACGGTTTCCACTTCGAGAACGTAGGGTAGATCGCGGATCGCGGCAAGAATGTCCTGGCGCTGGCTGTCGCTCGCCGAAAGCCACCAGCCAAAGCCGTTCGAGCGCGCCGCGAACATCAGCACCGCCGGGACTGGCTCGCCATCCTTGTAGAGATCGAGCAGCATGTCCTCGTGGTTGCCGCGCACGGCATGCACGTAGGGCTGCGCCAGGAACCTAGCGCAACGGTGCGAACCATCGCCCCGGTCGATCAGGTCACCCACGGAAAACAGGCGATCCACCGCCGGGTCAAACCTGGCCTTATCCATGGCGCGCAAAACCAGATCGAACGCCCCATGGATGTCACCCACCACGAAGTCGCGACCACACTCATTCCTTCCAAGTCTCTTGATCATGTCCATTTTTATGCCGGCTCCTGAGCCTTCTCGTTGCCGGCGTGATACTCCTCCGCCGCCAGCAGCATCGGCGCCCACTTCAGGTACTCGGCGCGCGTGCGCGGGTCGCGGAAGAAGCGCTTGAAGTCGCCCGGCTTGTAGGCGCTCACGTTGAAAAGCTCGGCCGCGGCCACCGTGATCGTTTCCCGGACAGGGGACTCGTCACAGTAATAGTTTCCGCTGCGCCGCTTGCGCAGCCAGGTAAAGACCGCCTGACGTGCCCTGGGCTTCCACTGCGCCATCTTCGCCACATACCCCGGCCCATCGTCCCCATAGGGCTGGAAATGGACATGACGGCGATCCGTTCTGACGCGCCAGTCACGATCGAGGCGACGGTTCTCCTTTTCGGCCTCGCGCACAAGCCAGGCGCGCTCCTGCCCGATCACCACCGAATCGGCATTGAGGCTGGCATTGCACTCGGCACGGTAGGCCTCGAAATCCGGCTTGGGGCCATCGTAGAGCACGCAGGCACCGTCATGGACCAACTCGATCGCCGCGGCAAAGCCGTCCTGCGTCCAAGTCTTCACCGGCGGATGCGGGTGAAACACCTCGGACCGGTCGAACAACCCTTGGATGATGAGCGCAATCCGGTTGTACTGCTTGATCTCGTCGGCGATCTTCTTCGCGCACTCGTCGAAGTAGACGTTGCTCGGGTCGAATGGGCGCCAATCGTGATCACGAAAGCTTGAATGCCGGTACGGGTTGGCCATCCAGCGCGGGCCTTTTTTCTCCCTGTCCCATGTGTCCTCCGGGTTTTCGGCCTCCCATTGCTTCGCCAACGCTTCCTCCCGCAGATGCTCTTCGAGCATGGCCTCGTACTCCCTGCGGGGGATGATTTTCTCGATGCTGCCGCCAAACATCTTGACCATCATCGGCTCGGAGGGATCGAAACTTGTCCTGTCAGGAAAAATCAGCTCGCCGAACTCGAGATCGCAGGAAAGCCGGCTCACACGCTCGCCGTTGCGCAGGTACAGGAAGGTGAACTTGTCCGATTCGGCGAGGGTAATGTTGATGAACGCCGAGGCAAACCGCCCATCCCATTCGCGCTCCTTGGTGTTGCGCCGCACGCGCAGGGCAACCAGGGTGCGCGGGAAGGGCATGATGCGGTCGCGGTTCTCCGGCTGGGAGATCCAGTCATCAAACTCGGAGATGCTCCGGAAGTCCATGCCGCCATGGCGGTAGCCCATCAGGCACTCCTCGTCCATGTAGAGACGCCGCTGCATCACATGCAGCTTCTCATGGTAGGCGGCCGGCGCCCCGTCGCAGCACGACACCACCTCCTCGGTCAGCCCGGCGTAGAGGCTCACGTTGAAGATGCGATCGCTGATATCCTCGATCACCCCCTTCATGCCGCCGACCGAGGCCTGCAGCGGAAGGGTGTTGGCCGTCATCCAGCGCGTGAGCTCCTTATTGGCATGCTCGATGGCTTTGAAAAGCTCCGGCAGCTGCTTTTCCTTTGCCAGCACAAGGGCCCGCTCGTACTGCTTGATGTCCCGCTGGCCGGAAAGCGCAACCAGGGCGCCGCCGGAGGACTCCCCAGCCTTGTCCGGTAAGGACGGCTGGCCGGACACCCCAAGCCGCGCGGTAATCGCCTTGACCTCGGCCAAGTGTTGGTTGGCGAGTTGCTGGTAGTGCGCGATTTCACCCTGGATCACCGCTTCGGCGTTCGGCTCGTGCCTCAAAATTTCCCAGAAATCGTCGAAATGCACCCGTGTCGAATACCCACCCGTGGCCTGCGTGGAGGGGCTTTCCAGCTTGACGTGGTTGCTGCCAATCCGCATGACACAACCGAGCCACTCGAATTCCTCATCCTCGCCATCCTTACGCCTCTCCGATTTGACCCAGTACCATTGCCCCACCTCGACGACATTAGCCGGCGCTTCAACCCGAGCTTGATCGCTGTCAGGCTTGGCAGGCAACGGGGAGAGACGATTTTGCTCAACCATGGACATTTAGCCCTCTCAACACTTTCTCGATGCGCGCAAACACCTCGCCGCCAATCAAACGTCCTTCATCTTCCAAGAGGCCATCGACATCGGAGTAAAGAATGGCCTGGTGGCGCATGCACTTCTTCAGCCAGTCTTCCTCCTCCTGCGTTGCCAAACGCCGACACACCTCGCGCTCCGGCCGCCAGCCGCGGCTTTTCAATGCGCCTTCGGGCCACTCCCCGAAAACGACGGCTATCCCAGCATTGCGCTCGACAACTTTCCCGCGGGGCATGTGGTAATAACGGACCCAGGAAGCCATCCCGCTCACGCCGCCACCGTGGTTTTAGGCGAAGCGCGGAGACGCAGCACTTTTCTTGGAAAAACCCCTTCGTTGATTTTTTCTTGACAGACTTCGACCGGCAGCGCGCATTCGATCACAACCAAATCACGCTTGGCCGTCGCTTTGGACACTGAAAACTCCGCCTGGATAAACCGGCTCGTGAGTTCGCCGCCCTCGCACAAATGCTTTGTAAGCTTAATCAACCTCGCCATCGTGCTGCCGTCACTGACCACAATCTCTCCCCTATGCTGTTGCTTTTTTATTGGTGCAGACCCATGCCACACCCAACTCGGTCAGCGCTATCTCGCCGCCGGCGCCCGGCGGCCCCATCTTCACGGCGACCAATCCCTTCTTCTCGATCCCCCGTACCGTACGGGTCTCTCTGGAATTGAAGGACACTGCAGCGCCAGCCTTGAGCGGGAACTCGCGGTCAAATGACTCGCCGACAGAGGCCATGAAACGGGCCTCGCCGGGAGCCAGCCGCACCTTCTTTGCGGCCAGATCCGCCAATAGCGCCGCTTTCTGGCCCGCGGGAACAGCGATCTTTGCCCAAGCGGCAAAGCTGGCAAGCTCGCACTTGCAGGTGCTTCCGATCAGCGAAACCATAGCCTGCTTGGCGTGGCTGTATTCATTTTCGACCTTGGCGGCCAGAATGCGATAGGCAACCTTTGTGTCGCCACAGCCAGCCGCTCCGTCCAGAGATACGACTTCTCGCACGCCGAGCTTGCCATCGTAGTAAATGCTACCGGCATGAATAGAGTCAATTTTCATTTTCCTCTCCGAATTTGCGATGTCACTGGACATCAAAGGGCAGGGCCAAATCCGGTATCTCAAAGAAACCCAATTGCCCCTTCCACGGAATAAACGGCAACGGCTTCGGATCGCGCAGGACAAATCCGAACCTTCCGAAAAACCACGGCGAAGTCGATACCGCTACGCAATCCACAATTTCCACGGAGCCGACGATGCCACCGCGCTCCAGTTGTTCGAACGGGGGTAGCTCAATCGTCGGCCCGCCGGTCGCCCACAGAGGGTCTTGGCCAACCTCGTACTCGGCCCGCGTCGTTCCTTTGCTGGCGTGAATTAGCGCTCGGCCGCGAAACCGGGTTGGCCAGTCGCGATTCTCGATGTCCTTCCCGCTGTGCAGGATGTGCCAAGCCCACGGCTGCCGGATGCTCAGCGCAATCACAATACATCTCCTTCACGCGACGTATCCGACGCCTTGAAGTCGCGCACCAGCGCATCCACGTGCCAGGTGTTCACCTCAGCCACGCCACGCTCGACGACGATGCCGTACTGCACTTGGTTGGATAGTGCAAATTCGGTTAGCCGCTTCTCGTCCAGACGGCGCGATTCGGCCACGAATGCAAGCGGATGCCACATCGCGTTAATCCGTCACTACTTTGGCGGGCAGCGCCTTCCCGGCCGGGAAGAGCGCTTCGTCGATTGCCGCGCTGTCGACACGCAGCCGCACCACGGCAAGGGCGGCGAACTCGCCACTTTCCCGGTGCTTTGCCAGCTCCCCTTGCATGTACTCCGGATTGTCGTCGTTGCCGACCCCATCGTTGATGGCCAGCGCCTCGGGCGCGTACTCGCCCTCGTACCGTTGTTTTCGTTGCCCTACCAGGACGAGAAAATCCACTTTTCCTCCGATCGTGCTTTAAGTCGCGCCGGCACACCGGCCTTTTTAACTTTCCACGAAGGGCCGCCCTGCGAAGAGGACGGCCGAACCTGGATCGTCTTTGTTGGATTGTTTTGGGCGGGACTGCGACGGCCCGAACCATCGCAGTCCCACGAGCTAACCGTATGTGCTTGGCGCCTGCTCGGGCGTATTGGTGGCATCGACGGAACGGGATGGGCCAAGCATTAATCGCTTCGGGACGCGCTTGACCAGACCGGCGCCGACCAAGAAATTCAAAATCACGAACCCCTTTCTGTTTCTTTTGTCTGCAGTAAGGATGCCCGCACTTCCATCAACATCCTTCCCAACATGTTTTGCCCGCGACCGCGGCAAACACCCCAGAAAACGTCGCCCCAAGTGTTCCCCTCGATAAGCTTGCTGGGCGCCGTCTGCATCAGACTTGCGGCCAGTTCCGTGCTGGGCGCGAACTTCTGATTGAGCAGCGAACGCATCACCTGCAACTTGGCCTTGTCCCAATCAGCGCGCATCTCGACATGGCGCCCAAGCCGCTTGGCCTGCCACGCCTCACAACGACGGAACGGCTCCCGTAAATGCGGGCTTGTCTTGGCCGCCTGATAGGCATTCTCCACAGCCGGGTAGACCACTCCATCGAGTTCCACCGGCGCCGGCCAGAAATTGCTCAGCCAGCGGTATTCGCCCTGAAAAGCCTCAATGTCCATTTCTACTTCACCCACCGAAACACTTGACAGCGATCAAACTATATATAATCATATCAATAAATGCAACAGAAGTCAATAGGAGCGGTGGTTTTTATCGGAAGCAGCACAAGCAATTCCTCCTGAACAGGCCCATGTTGGGCCTCAACGAAGGAGCACTTTATGCGTACGCTAGTATCCGAGCGGCAGCGGAAGTTCTACCGCCTGACTCAAGAAGCCTTCCGCCAGCCAACCGACTGGCTGATCAGGGTGCTGCGTGATCAGCGCCTACGGGGCAACCCGTCCTATCTTCTTTCCCGTGCGGCCTGTCTTCGCGCCCTGACTTTCCGGGAGCGCACTGGCCTTCCTTTCGGGCACGCCCGCCGCGCCATACGCCGGCGCCTGGAGGTCTGATGATGGAAATCCTCAACCGCCACCACCTCAAGGGCATGCCGTGGCCAAAGGGCGCGCTTTATGTCGGTCGCGGCACCCCGCTTGGCAACCCCTTTGTGATCGGCCAGGACGGCGATCGCGAGGAGTGTATTGCCCGCTACCGTCCCTGGTTGGAAGAAAAAATCTGCCACGGGAACCCCGCCATCCTGACTGCCCTCGTCGGCGCCAAACGGGCCAACGCGCTGGTCTGCAGCTGCACGCCGGCGCCCTGTCACGCGGCTGTGATCGCAGAGTTGTCGGAAGACATCACGTTGCATGGTCTCCCGCCGTCACGCTGCTACGCCGGAATCGGTTCGCGCGAAACGCCAAAGGCCATCCTGGCGACCATGCGCAAGATCGCAATCCGGTTGGGCGAGATGGGCTACACCCTGCGCAGCGGGGGAGCGGATGGCGCCGACACGGCTTTCGAAGAAGCGGCCAAGAGCAAGGAGATTTTCCTGCCATGGCCTGACTTCAACGGTCGCAAATCGGTGTTCGGCGTTCCATCGGATGGCGCGCTGGAAGTCGCCAGCACGCTCCACCCAGGCTGGGCCAAGCTCGGCAACAGCGTGAAGGCTCTGCATGGCCGCAATTCGCACCAAGTCCTCGGCGAGGATCTGGATTCCCCGTCCGACTTTGTCGTCTGCTGGACACGAGACGGCGCGGAGACGGAAGCGCAGCGCAGCGAGAAGACCGGCGGCACCGGCCAGGCCATTGCGCTTGCCGACCGATGGGGAATTCCGGTTTTCAACCTGGCCAACAAAGACGCGCTCGACCGCCTCGGGCGCTTTCTCAAAGGAGAGTGAATATGCCGAAAATCGGTGAAATCAAGGCGCTTGGTCATGAGATCGAACTCATGGCTGTGCGTTACGGCAACGGCCGACCGGCTATCGTCATGGCGGACAAGGAAGACGGGCTGCCATTCGGCAACCTGTCGACCAACCTGCCCGATGTGCATCTCGGCCAAAACGAAATCTTCATCAAGACGTGGAGCGAGAACAACTCCCTTCGCCAGCCAGCGCTGGATTCCGGACTGTTCCGCGACACCGGCCGCCGCGTGCCCGTCGGGCATGCCGAAGCCGAAGTCTGGGAAATGACCTTTTCCTTTCCTCGCTGATCAACCGACCGGGCACCCGCATGGTGCCCGGTTTTCTTTTTTTGGGAGGCGCTATGGAACCCACCCGAAAGCCGTTGCGGATCGATTTCGCGCCGGATGGCGCACGGTGTTCTTATCCGGGGTGCAACCACCACATCGAGCGAGCGCATGTCGTTCTCGAGGGGGACCGGGAAGTCCTCTACGGCTCAGAGTGCATCCAAAAGGTGCTGTCGGAAGAGCAAATGAAAGCCTTCTCCGATCTACCCAACTTCACGAGGCGAGCCAGGATCGCCGGTACATCGGGGTCGCGCCAAGCCTCTCAAGACGGAGCGCACGCCGGCAAGACCTCAGAGTTGAGCCTGGCCCTGGAATACCTCCATCTTCGCCTGAAGATCATCCCGAAGTTCTGCTCCCCTGCCCTGCGGCGGCAGCTCGAATATGGTCCCTGGGCCGGCATCTGGGAGCGGCTTCAGTCGAATGGGTGGCTGCCCCGGAATGATGTCCGCCACATTCTGGCCATCGAGAAGAAAACGAGGACCGAAAAGCCGGCTTTCCAGCTGCGCAACCTGCGCGACGCCTATACGGCCCACGTCAAGCTCACCCGCAAGCGCAAGAAAGCCACCTCCCCCCGGGCAATCGCCTTCTACGACAACCTGTTGAATTCCCTCTCCAACACCCTGTGCCTGTCCCCCGCGCAAGCGGGTAAAGCCGAATTGAAGCTGCCCAAAACCGCTTTCGGCAACAGAGGATGATTTTTCTCAGCAGACAACCGGGCAACTCCTTCCGAACGGGCCCATGTCGGGCCCCAACGAAGGAGAAACCAATGCGTATGTGCAAATACCTCGACCGGCGCGTGTCGTTCCGCCACGGCAGGAAGAACGTGGCCGGGCCGGTGGCCGCCGTGCGGGAAACCACCCGCGAGCTGGCCATCAATACCCCCCAGGGCCGCCTATGGGTGCAGGAAGCCAAGGTGAAGGTGATCAAATGAAAATCCGGACCAGCGTTCACTGCACCGATGATGCTCTGGTCGACAGCCCGGACTGGGTTTTGATCGACATCGGCCCCGTCGCCATGGCGCGCATCATCGCTGTGGCGAAAGTCTGCCGACAGCTGGCTAACCTGCACAGCGTCCAGTTGATCGAATGCCGGCAACCGGCCGACCTCGGCACCGAATGGCGTGACGGCATCACGCGAAAGCAAGCCAAGGATTATGCCTGCTTCGAGGAAGGTGAGATGTTCCTTGCCGACGTGTCGATAAACATCGGCGACGAGGGGAATCTGGCATACGACACGCTGTGCGTCTCGAAGGACGCATTCTGCGTGTACTGCACGTCCAAGCACGGCTCGACCAAGATCGAATCCCGGTGGATCTCATTCGACTGGGTACCTGAAATCGCCAGCGCGCTGGCTGAAAGCGAGCCGGTGCATGCCTGACATGGAACGAGTCATCGACCAGCTTCGCGTCGACATGGCACGCACGCCGCTGGACCGCGCTTGGTCCGAGGGGTACGTCGCCGGGAAACGACAAGCTCGCAAAGAGGTTGTCATACTCTCCGCGTTTGTAGCCCTGGTTGTCGTGTTTCTGTCGGTGTGGGTCGCCGCCTAGCGGCCGAAACGATCAACGCCCGGCTGTCCATCTGGACGGCCGGGTTTTTTATTACCTTCCCGAGTGGCAAATTGGGTTGAACCGGGCATATTGCCCGCTAAAAGGAGAAAACATTGAAAATCGAATCACTTCTCATTGCCCTGGTGGCCTTTTCCGTCAATCTGCCGGCGCCGGCCCTCGGCGCCGAAGTCTTCACTGGCCGCGTCGTTGCGGTGCTCGACGGGGATACTCTTGACGTGCTGCAGGCCGGCAATGTTGTCCGCCGCGTGCGGCTGGCTGAAATCGACGCCCCGGAGAAAGCGCAGGCCTTCGGCTCGCGCTCGAAACTCTCTCTTTCGGGGGTATGCTTTTCCAAGGAGGCGCAAGTCCAGGTAGTCGACACCGACCGCTACGGTCGCGCGGTTGGCCGAGTCAATTGTGCCGGCACAGACGCCAACCTGACGCAAGTGCAGCGCGGCATGGCCTGGGCCTACCGGCAGTACGCCAAGGATCCAGCCATCATCCACGCCGAATCCCAGGCGCGCGGGCAGCGCATCGGCCTCTGGGCCGATCCGGCACCTACTCCGCCCTGGCAATGGAGGCGACAATAGCATGTGCCAAGCATTTGAAGGCGAGCAGAACTATCTGCTTGCGCGAGACAAACATCTTCGGCAGAAGGGCTACGACGCTCAAAAGGCCGGTGTGCCGCGTGGCGGAAACCCCGAGAGCGACCACGAAAACCCTGAGTACAGCGACAAACGACAGTGGTGGTTTGGATGGGATACAGCAGCCAAAGGCCGTGAAGCATGGTGACCCCCGCGAAAAACACGGACCAGCAGACGAACTTGCATAATCTGCCGAAAGATCATGATTTGCGCAATATCCCGCTGTCCGGATGTTGGTATCGCTGGGCAAAAGGTAGCTCCTGGAGGCAGGTAAAGCCTAACTTTGGCATTGCCGGCGTTACGTTCAACGGCCTCGGTTCAGCATGGACGGACAACGACGTGTTTTGCTGGATCCCAGAAAAGCAGAAAAAGGGACATAAAATATGAAGACCGAGAAATAGACATGAAGGCGCAATACCACTCAGCGAACTTTTGAGGATAGGAAATGACCAGAGACGAAATGAAACAACTTCCGCCGGGGAGCAAGATACGCCGCAAGCGTGGAAAAGATGAGTTCATCGTGACCGCAAATCACGACACACGATTAACGGCAGTCCAAACGGTAGATGTAACCAACCCGGATGAGTGGGATGTTGTCCAAGCTGGTCATAACAATCCCGGGCTGGGAGCACCACGGTTACCTCCCAAGTGGCGGGGGGCATGAAACAACCGAGTTAGCAAGCAAACGGGGTCAGCCTTTGCTGGCCCGTTTTTTATTGCCTGCGCCGGGCTCAATACCTCCTGAACCGGGGCGCGTCGCCTCGAGACAGGAGAAGAATTATGGCAAAGAATCAAACCGTTCCTTCGGACTGGGACGATCTTCAGCAAGTCGTGATCGATTCGTACAACGACGGGGATCACCCTGCTCACACGCCGAAAGACATTCATGACTGCGGCGACACGCTGCTGACCTTCCTTCTGGTGGAGATCTCCCGGCAGGAAGACTGCGACAGCATCGGCTGCGCGATCAACCGTCTGGATACCGCCATCCGCCAGCTGACGCAAGTCCGCGCAGCATTCGGGGCAAAGGAACTCGAAGCGAGCGATCCCGCCAACGTCTTTGGCGAGCAGCTGTGGATTGGCGACATCGGAGTGGCTTTCGCCGACATCGGGGAGGGCCGCAACGGCGACTACAACCCGGAGGATCCGGAAGATGAAGCCCTGCTTCGGCTTGACTTCATGCAGAAGGACGAGGGCGGCGAGTTTGTCGATACCGACGGTTCTGGCTGCACCAACGTTTCCGTCAGCGCCACGAAAGAGGAGCGGCAACGCTTCCTCGAACTGGCTATGGCGCATGCGCAGAAGCACATCATCCGCGACAAGAGCACGAACTTCAAAATGCTCTGCGGTGCACTGACATGGATGAGCAAGGACTGGGACGGCGCGCTGGGCAACCACGCAACGCCGGATGAAGTCCCCGCCATTCTTGCGAAATACCCACTGGCCGAATAACCGAGGAGAATCAACATGTTTCAAACCAAGGAAATCGAACTCGTTTTCATTCGTCAGGAAAAGCTCTCCGTCACGGTTATAACCCTTCTCACGGTGATCACGAGCAGGCTCACGACCCGAACGAAAGTGCTGGAATGCCTCAAGGAAGCTACAGCCGCCTGGTATAAGGCCGAGACGGAGAATTCCCGCTCCTGCTGCGCCGCCGCCGGCGACGACGTTAATATCATTGACCTCAAAATGCACGGCGCCTTCAATGACGCGGCGTTTCGTGATGTTCTGGTTTCACATCACATCCAGGTGAAGAGTCTGCAAATCATCCATTGCGGCGATACCATCCCGCTGGATACCGTGCTTTTCCAAAGCGAAGCCCGGGAAGAAGAGGGGCCTGCATGCGTCCAATGCACGCCAAGCTGAAGCACGCCAGCCGGTGCCCATGCTGCAAGAGCAACTACAGTCGTGGCGGCAAAAACTCCAAGCAGCAAGCTAAGTCGGCCGCCAGACAGATCGGCAAGCGCGACATGCGTAACCGGTTGCAAGATACCTGACAGCCGATGCCCCCCCCAAAAACCGCCCAGTTCTCTGGGCGGTTTTTTATTTCCTTTTCAGCCGGCAATACGTACTGAACCGGGCATGTCGCCCGACAGGAGAAACACATGATTGTCACAGGACACAAGGAATTCGACCGTGCCACCAACGGCGAAGGTGGTCTGATTACCCACGGCAACGTGATTTCGGACTCGATGTATGGTTTCCACGTTCGCGGCTACTTCGTGACGGAATGCAACGGCTTTACCCGTCCTCCGGGCGAGCTGCAGCAATTCGACCTCAAGCCGGCGACAGAAGGCTATGGCCAGCGGTTCGAGCCGGTGCGCCGCTGGATCACGGCCTCGGAGCATTTCAAGCACAACAGCGGGTGGTGCTACCTCATCCGTCACGTAACCAAGGAAGGAGGCGTGGTGATTCATGGCGCCCTGGTGGCCGATTACCAGAACCGCCTGCTGAAGGAATTTAGCCGTGAGCAGATCGAGCGATATTCCACCAGCGGGACGCGGAAATCGCATGCGGTCATGGGGCGGGTCAAGCCCCTGCTCCTGAATCTGGGAGATGCCGCGTGAGGACCGTCTATCTTAGCGAAGAGCTGGAGCAAATCGAGTTCGCGAAGCGCGCAGCGAAATGTTTCCAGGAAAACGCCAAATTCAGGTCCTACACGGACGGCGGCGAAATTCAACCCGGAGGGCTGCTGGCGCTTCGCTGGGGCCTTGGCGACGATTGCGTCTTGGTACTGAAGCTCGACGAAGCGCACGTTCCGGTCAATTACCAGCAGCTTGCGAAGGCGGTAACATGATCCATCTTCTCAATCCCGCTGACCGCGCATACCAGCTTCGCTTTCTTGCCCGCATGGAAGCGGAACGTCAGGCTAATTGGCCGGTGACCGACGAGGAGATCGCCGTCAAGCAGCAGTCGGTGCGCAAGGCCTACTCCGAGCACGGCTTCCATTCCAGGCAGTACCAGAATGGCTTCGACGAGCTCCACAACCTGCGCATGCGCAGCATGGCCCAGAAGTACAGGCTCGAACGCGGGCTCCCGCCAGGCAGCAAGACGCCCTACTGCTCCTGATCACCACCCCAAACCGCTCCGGCCTCCGGAGCGGTTTTTTATTGCCCTCTCCCGGGGCAATTCCCCACGAACAGGCCATCCGGTCCTTCAAGAACCCTGCGCGCCCGCCACCGGCGTACGCGCAACCACTAGGAGAAGCAGAAAATGCAAACCTATCTCATTTCCAAAATCGGCCAGAACAAGGGTGCGCCCCGTCTCTGGCTGGAGGGTAACCGCCCCCTCCGCGCCGGCTTCGAGCCCGGCGCGCGCTACACGGTCGAGGCCGTCAAGGATCGATCGAGCATCATCCTCCGTGTCGCCGACACCGGCCCGCGCGTGGTCTCCCGCAAGGAGCGCAGCGGCCGTGAAGTCCCGGTCATCGACATCAACTCCCAGGAACTGCTGGCGATGTTCGAGGGCATGGAATCGGTTCGCGTCATCATGCGCGATCGCGAGATCCATATCCTTCCGCTGGCAACCGAGACCCGCAAGAAAGAGCGAGTCGAACGCCTGTCCGGGAAGCTGGCCGGCGGCCAGCCCATCTCGGTCGGCTCCCTCTCCCACGGCGGCGGCGTGCTCTCGCATGCCATGCACGAAGGCCTTCAGGCCGCCGGCCTCGATGTCGAACTGGCGTTTGCCAACGACATCCGCCCGGAGCTGCTCGATCAGGCGCATCTGCACAACAATGCCTGGGACGCGAAAACGGCCTACGTCGCCGCACCCATGCAGGAATTGGCCTACGACGAGTGGGCTGCGACTCACCTGCCCAAGGTCGATATCCTCGAGGCAGGCATCCCTTGCTCGGGGGCGTCAGTCGCCGGCAGGGCCAAGCGAGGCCTCGGCCACCCCGAGGAGCACCCCGAGGTCGGCCATCTGGTTGTGGCATTCCTGTCGATCATCAGCCGGGTGAACCCCGCGGTGATCTGCTTGGAGAACGTGCCTCAATATGCGAGCACGGCGTCCATGAGCATCATCCGCACCAGTCTGCGCGAGATGGGCTACAACCTCCACGAGCGTGTCCTGAACGGCGCCGAGTGGAACTTGCTCGAGCACCGGCAGCGGATGTGCCTGGTGGCGGTCAGCGAAGGCATCGAGTTCGATTTCGACGCCCTGGGCCGGCCCGAGCCGCAAGCCCGCACCCTGTCCGAGATCCTGGAAGACGTCCCGCTCGATGACCCTCGCTGGTCGCCGATGACGGGGCTGAAGGCCAAGGAAGAGCGCGACAAGGCCGCCGGCAAGGGCTTCCGCATGCAGATCGTGACCGGCGCGGATGACCATATCCCGACGCTCACCAAGGGCATCGCGAAGAACCGCTCCACCGACCCGAAGATCCGCCACCCGGAAAACCCCGGGCTGCTGCGCCTGCCGACACCCGTCGAGCACGCCAGGGCCAAAGGAGTGCCGGAAGAGCTGATCCAGGGTTTGTGCGCCACGACGGCCCACGAGCTCCTCGGCCAGTCGATCTGCTACACGCCGTTTTTCTCGGTCGCAAGACTGATTGGCGAGGCGATCACCAAATGGCGCAGGAGCCTGGCCACGGTACCGGCCAAATTCGCCGACCTGGCAGCTCCCGCAACAGCGGAGCCGTCTTTCGAGTTTTAACCACCCACACCCCCGCGCCACATGGCGCGGGGGTTTTAACAAGGATTCCCAATGTGCGAAATATCGTACGAAGCGCGCACTGGCGACCTCTTCGATGACGCTGGTTGCGCAGCAGTTCCGGTCACGGCAAGCAAGGCAGAGCCGAATCTTGCCGATTACGACCGGTTCGTGGTGTTCCAGAGCGGCGGGAAGGACTCCATCGCCTGCATTCTTCATCTGCTCGAACAGGGAGTTGATCCTGAGCGGATCGAGCTGCACCACCATGACGTCGATGGCCGCGAGGGATCATCGCTGATGGATTGGCCGGTCACCCGTAGCTATTGCAAATCCTTTGCCAAGGCTTTCGGCCTGAAGCTGTACTTCAGCTGGAAGGAAGGCGGATTCGAGCGCGAAATGTTGCGCGAAAACGAGCGCACGGCCCCGATTCTCTGGGAGCGCGAAGACGGCACCCTTATGAAGACAGGCGGCCAGGCCGGCAAACTGGGTACTCGCCGCAAGTTTCCGCAAGTCACCGCGGACCTCTCGCGTCGCTACTGCTCCCCATATCTCAAGATCGACGTCGGATCGCGGCTCCTCACCACAGAAGAGCGTTTCCGCGAGGGCAAAACCCTCGTGGTGACCGGTGAGCGAGCACAGGAATCGGCAGCGCGCGCCAGGTACAGCCAGTTCGAGCCGGATCGCGCGGACAACCGCGACGGGGCAAGAATCAAGCGCTGGATCGATCATTGGCGCCCCGTCCATGCCTGGAAGGAAGAGCAGGTTTGGGAGATCATCAAGCGCCATCGGGTCAATCCACACCCCGCCTATCATCTGGGCTGGGGACGGACCAGCTGCCTGTCCTGCATATTCGGATCGGCCAATCAGTGGGCGAGCGTTCGCGCCGTCGCGCCGGAGAAATTCGAGCGGATTGCCAAGCATGAAGAAGAGTTTGGGGTGACCATTCACCGGTCTCTGACCGTTCGGCAACAAGCCGATCGCGGAACACCGTATGCGATGGATCCCGAGATGATTCGTCTTGCCATGAGCAAGGAATACCCGCAGGCACTGATCATTGTGCCGGAGGGCGAATGGCAATATCCCGCAGGCGCATTTGGCGAATTGGTCGGCCCGATTTGACCGCCTGCAACCATCACCACACCCCGGCTCTCCATTGGAGGCCGGGGTTTTTATTGGCCAGCAAATGCTCTGGTGCTATGCTTGATGTGTGCGGCCGCGCGGCCAAGTTGAGCAGAACTTGATGACGAGTGCGATCTTCTTCTACCAGGCCGCCCTGATCGGCTCGATCTGGTACTTTACTTCAAATTACGGCTGGCTCGGTTACATGCTGACCATGATGTTCTGGGCGGCATTCACCTTCTTCCGCGTTCAAACCCTCTATCTCAAAACATTGCAGACCACTGTGCTGCTTGCTTCAGGTTACGTCATGTGGGGGACGGCCTATGCCGATCTCCGGAAAATCGCAGATTCAGCAGGAATCTGGATTGCCGCAGGACTGGGCGTCATCGCAATAGCGCTTCTTATGCTGGCGTTCCGCTGGCTCAGTGAAATCGTGTACGCAAACATGAGCAAGCGGATCGAGGATGCGAGAAGTTTCCTCGCAAAGCCAAGGCTAGAACCGATTAAAGAAGCAGCGAAAAACAGCGCCCTCTCAGCTTGCGGGATCTCGGATGTTCTTGATACCAGAGCCCCGGTTTACCTGAAAGTTCCGTATCGAGAGAAAGAGCAGGTCAAAGGTCTTGGCGCAAAGTGGGATCCGAAGCGCCAAGCTTGGTATGTTCCTCCGGGGTGCAATGTTGATGACTTCGAAAAGTGGTGGTGAGGCCAGCATATTGGCTCAATTGGCATAGTTTTTATTACCCGTTTAACACTCAATTCCTCCTGAACGGTTCAAGGCGAACCAAATTTCAAAACCTGAATGGAGGAATCATGGATCACAATCGCGTGATCAAAGAGCAAATTCTGCACATTGCCTTTGGCGCTGTTTTCTTCGTCATCATCGGCATGTTCGCCGTAGCCCTTGATCTTGCATCGGGTCTTGTCAAGAAACTGGGCGTTACAGCATTTACAAGCCAAGCAATCGAACTTTCAGCTCATGCTATTCTGGTGCTGGATTTGGTGCTATTCTTCATATACCTGATCGTTGCCAGCATCGAGCTGGTGAAAGGGATGGTCAAACATGATTGACGTGAAAAGAATATTCATCAAGAGCCTGCGGCTCTATTTCGCGCCACTAATCGGCGCTTTCAACGCCGTCAAGGCTGAAATCAAGCGGTTCGATCGCGAACACGCCTGACAGCACTCGCCTCCAGCAAACCCGGCCACTGTGCCGGGTTTTTTATTGCCCATCCAACACTCAATTCCTCCTGAACGCCCATACGGGCTTTTGAATAAAGGAGGATCAATGAATACCGACCTTACCGAAGAACAGCGCAAGGTCCTCGAGCTGCTGCAGTCAAAAACTTACGAGGAAGTGCGCGCCGAGACCGGTTGGTCCAAGGGGCGCATTTACGAGCTGGCGCTTCGCACCGGCGCGCGCAAGACAGAAAACCGCATCCGGGAACGGCAGGAGGAACGCCGCCGGCGGCAGCTTGAGACGCTGGAAGCGCTCATCAATACCACCGCCAAGGCCGACGTCCTCGATTTCCTGGAGGGCATTCCCGACAACTCGCTGGCGATGCACTTCACCTCGCCACCGTACAACGTCGGCAAGCAATACGGCGACTGCCCGGCGGCCGACGCCATGCGTTTTACCTATTACCACGGGTGGCTGATGCAGGTGATCAGCGAGATGTCGCGCACGCTCAAGCCCGGCGGCGTTGTTTGCCTCAATGTCGGCAAAACACGGGACTGGGAAGACCGCTTGATGCCGCTCGACGTGCTCCTCTACGAGGATCTGCGACGCGCGGGGCTCACCTTCCAGAGCCGCATCATCTGGACCGTCGCCCACGGCCTCACCCCCAAACACCGGCTGGCCGAGCGCCACGAGACGGTTCTGGTTTTCAGCAAGGGTGAGGTGGCGAGGTTCAACCCGAACGCCTGCCGCGGGCCGCAGAAACAACCTGGCAAGCGTGCGTTCAAAGGCCCCAACCGCGGCACCCTTTCCGGCAACCCGCTGGGGGCCTTCCCAACCGATGTCTGGAGCGACATCACCCAGGCCAAGCACAATCACCCGGATCGCGCCCTGGGCAGCCATCCGGCGCAATTTCCGGTGAAACTCGTCAAGCGGGCAATCCTGCTCTACACCCTGCCGGGCGAGCCTGTCTGTGACTGCTTCGTGGGCAGCGGCTCGACAGCGGTAGCGGCAATCGAGACCGGTCGCGGCTTCGTTGGCGCCGACCTCTTCTACGAGGATCTGCGCGCAAAACGCATCGCCAACGCCAAGCCGGATAGCTTCACACCCCTGACGGGCGTTACCGACGAGAGCGTGGCCGTCTGGCAAGCCGAAGCGCGGCGCGTCGAACATACGGCTGTGGCGATCAAACCGGCGGATGATCGCATCCTTTGCGAGCAACTAGGGCTGCTAGACATGCCAGCCTGACCTCGGCAACCACCCGACCTCCTTCTGGGGGTCGGGTTTTTTTATCGCCCGCTCCAAGCGCAATCCTTCCGAACGACCTATTTCAGGTCAAACAGGAGGTAGTTATGCACAAAATGATCGGAGTACTCCGAGGGGGAAAGCATTTGCTTACCCCGGAGCAAGTTTCAATGGTCGAAGACCCCGATTTCGTGAACACCATGCGCCACGCCGAACAGGACGAGGACGCCAAGGCGTTTCTCATGATCGAGGCCCTGAAAGGCATCTCACTCGATCCTCGAACCGGGGAACGCCCGGAGTGCTTCTGCAAGCAGTATGGCGAAGTCATCTCCTTCAACATTCGCTTCTACGGCTGGACCAACTTCATCGGCCTGATCGATTTGCCGGCCGGCAGCGGCCGCGCCAAGCAACTCATGGGGGCGATTGAAGCCAACCTCAAGAGCCGCATGTTCAAGGCCGCCAAGATGCACCGGCGACTGAATGCTCGGCGAGGACGGCTGCACGAACAGGTGGTGAAGCGCGCCCACCAGGCCTACCTGTCCGTCAGGATGGAAAGCCCGGATGGCCGATTCACCTCTGCTGAGCACAAGGAGCGCGCCGACGAGGCCTACGAGCGCGTTTTTGCCCCCCGGATGGCCGTGGTCGATAACCGTATCCGCCACGTGGCGCACTGCATCACACCCGGGTTTCAGGGCGCTTTCACAGAAGCAGTCGCCAATTTCCTGTACTGGCACCTGCCATTCACGGCTTCCAAAGGAGCAATCCAATGAAAGCCGGCGATCTGATCAAGGAGCTTCAAGCCTTCGATCCCGAGATGGAAGTCATGATCCTCGACGGGTTCAATGGCGGCGGTTCTCCGAGAACCATCAACCTCGGCCCTAGCCTTCAGACGATCTCCCAGCAAGATGCAAAGGAGACTGCTGACTGCGAAGGCCGGGTTGGCGAATCCGTTGTCCGCTTGGGCTACGGCTGCTACTAACCGAAGCGGTAGTTTTCAATTCAATCCCCCGCTGGGCGCTCATTGTCCCGCGAGGACGTGGCGCTCCGCTTTTTTCTTACAGGAGTGACATGACAAACAAAGACACCCAGGAAAATGCCGTAAATGGTTTGAACAAGCTGTTCGAACTGGCGGATGCCCTGGAGAATTCTTCCAGCAACGAAGGCTGCGACGCCGATCTGACGGTGGTGGGTTCCGCGCAATTATGGAACTTGCTGCAACACATTCGGCAGCTCAAAGCGGATCCATCTCTGGAGACGCCGGAGCGGGCCGGAAGCACCTGCGAGCGGTCACGGGCTTTTGTGAAACGCATCGCCTCGCTGAAAAAATGGGGCGAGCCGGATGAAAACGGCAAGCCGTTCGAGCCGAGCGATGGTCTTGACGACTCGCATTCGTGCCTGATGGACCTTATCGACGAGGCTCGCGTCATCAGCACGCACGCATCAAAAGATGTACCGGACCCCATGGTCAAGGTACACCCTGTTGGCAAGCCGGATGAATGGGAAGAATGGCATATCTCCCAGAACCTGACGGACCGGTGGGGCGATCTCAATTACCACAATGCCGGCAACAAACCGCTGAGGCCGCTGGAGGAAGACAGCACGCTGCTTGAGCGTCTGCGCACTCAAATGTGGGATGAGATGACTTTCATCGTCCGCAAGGATGGCAAGTTCGGCATCCTGTTCGAAGCCGAATTCTGTTCGCTGGAAAGCGAAGAGCACGCGAAGGATCACGACCCGAATTGGTACGCCACGCTCAATCCGCATGCCGAAGTCGTTAAAGCGCTGCTGGAAAAAATGAGCCGGTTGGCCGAACGCTTCCCCGACGTCCAGTTCGCGGTACCGGACAAGGCGCAAGTCGTCAATGATCGGCCGGCTGCCTGGGCCTTCGTACCTGACGGCCTGCTCACCGAAGATCAACGCGAAGAGCTTGGGAAAGCTCTGCTCGATCTCTGATCTTCATCAAGCAACACCGCCCCGGCCATCCGTCATGGATGCGACCGGGGCATTTCTTTTATCACCCCCGGCCGGCGCAATTCACTCGAACAGCCCATATCGGGCTACAAGAGGAGAAGTAAATGATTGACAAAGAAACGTTTCTGAAAAGCCTCTCGACCGTTCTCGACTGCGCGCAATCGCACGTGGATGACATCGAGACAGGCATCGAAGAAGGGATCTACGACAAGGCGGAAAACCAGGACCTGGGCGACAAGGAGAAGGCCCTGGAGACGGTACGTGCCTGGTACGCCGAAAACAGCCGCGGCGACGCGGAAGGTTCCAAGCCGGACCGATCGGAAATCCTGGCGTCTCTGAAGAACGACGGGCTGACGATCGGCGAATGCATCACCGCGCTCGCCGTGCCGAACGACGATCCCTATGTGGTCGCTGCCAGGCAATTGGTGGATGGCGGTAACGATGTCGAGATCGACGACAACACGACTACCTCTGTTGGTGAAGACGGCGCCTGGGTGTTAGGTTGGCTCTGGGTGAACAACGAAGAGGCCGGCATTCTTGGCTATACCGAACTTCTCGAGAAGGTGCTCAACGACGCCAGTAATACGCTGGACAGCGGCAAGCACGGCCTCGACGCCGAGGCGGAGAAGCTGCGCCGCCACCAGGCCGACTGGCTGGAAGATATCATCACCAACTATGCCGACGAGCTCGATGACATCGCGAATCTGCCCGTGAAAAACCTGCCGGGCCCGATCAACTGGATCGACGGCGAGGGCAACACGGTCAGCTTCACGTCATCCGACGCGCTGAACCAGCTGCGCCTGCTGGCACGCCAAGGCGGTTTGCCGGACGACCTGGCGAACCAGGCCGAACGCTTCTGCATGGAGCACGGCAACAAGCTCGACGCCATCCTTTTCGGGCTCACTGGGGGAGCCAAATGACTACCACGCCCTTCAAAACCGGCCTTCAGCAGTACATCGAGCAAGCCGGCGCCACGATTGAGGTAGCCGGCAAGCGGTTCGAGGTATCCAACTTCACCGATAATCGCGACACCGATCTGACCTTGGCCAGCTTCAAATCGACCCGGGTCACCTATGACGGTATGCGCCTGCCGAAGGCGCGCGTCATTGGGAAGCCCGGCGCCGAAGTCTGGGAGGTTTTCACTTCCAGCGGCAAAAAAGTCGCTGCGTTTGCAATCCACGAAGGGCGCCTGCGGGCGCTCGCTTAGGAGGGGGGATGAATATCTACACCATCACGGTATACGCCGACGGCGACGACGGCAGCACCATCAATCTTGGCACGGTTCGCGTTACCGCGCACAGCAAACAGAACGCTCATGTGAAAGCGCTGGACATGCTCTGGGACAACCGTCTTGATTCGGCCAGCTGCAGGGCGCGGTTCGAGACCACCGAGCAGAACCTGCGGATCGATTCGGCCGCCATCGGCCATATCATGATGCAAGACGTCGCGGGCGACTACGATGCGCCGGAAACCGTGCCCGAATGGCAGTGGGTGGAACGAAACGCCAGTTATGACTGCCGCGGAAACGGCTTCGATGGCGTCTGGGAGTTCATTCTCAACCTGGCGAAAACCTTCGAGGACATCCCCGAAAAACTCGCCCCGGTAATCGAGGGAGCCCGCCAATCCAACCTGGCCTACCTGGTTTTCCACCAGGGCACCTGACCGCAACACCGACCGCCCTCCCGAATGGGAGGGCGGTTTTGCTTTGGGGAAACTATTCCGTGGTAATCCTAAGGAGACAGGCGACCGGGGATTTTCCTCGGGCGTTTTTTGGTACAATGATTGTAATGCACAATACAATTCTACCCGACCGCCCCACTCCGCGCACCTACAACGAGCTGCAGCGCGCCTTCGATTTCTTCAACGAACGTCTTTTCGCCGGCGATATCCCCCAGTGCCTGCTGACCCTGCAGCGCAAAGCGAACTCGCGCGGCTACTTCTCGGCCGAACGTTTCATCAATGCCGAGGGACGGTTTGTCGATGAGATCGCGCTCAACCCGGAGACCTTCGCAATGCAGACGGTTGCCGGCATCCTCTCGACGCTGGTCCATGAGATGTGCCACGCCTGGCGGCACCACTTTGGCGGCGAAGCCCCGGGCCGGAAGTCCTACCACGACCGCATCTGGGCTGACAGAATGGAATCGTTGGGCCTGTCCCCCAGCAGCACCGGGCTGCCAGGCGGCAAGCGCACCGGACAGCACGTCACGCACTATATCGTCGCCGGCGGAGCTTTCGATCAGTCCTGCGCAGACCTCATCGACCAGGGCTACATCATCGATTGGTTCGACCGGCATACCGCAACGAGCGCGCTCAACACCCAATTCGTCCACTCGCCAGATGGGGCGCCGGCGGCGATCCACGTCGCAATGGGGATCGATTCGGGGAATCAGGGGCAGGATGACGAAGGGGGTGACGAGAACCCGACCCACTCCGTTGTTCCTCAACGCTGCCTTGGCGCACAGGTGGCCAGCCAGCTCGAGCGGCCGCAGGAAGGCCAGCAGGCAATTGATCGATCCAACCGGCTGCGCTATTCCTGCCCTCAGTGTGGCGTGAACGCATGGGGGAAGCCGGGGCTCAATCTGGTTTGCGGAGACTGCTCGATTAGAATGGTGGGCTGATTCAGCGTTGTTGCGGGTATTGATATTTTTCTGCCATTGACGTCCTCCCCGCCCTAAAGGATGGGGGATTCCTTCTGCAAGACGGCGCCCCGGCTGCGCCAGGGGCGCCGAGGGCCTCAACGACTCCGCATGTACTCACGGAAAACGCCTTCGCTGAGCCCGCGCAGCTTCTTGCGTTGCTCCGTTATTTCTCGCTGCCTGCCTTGCCGCTCGAGCGACAGCAGCGCACAAACGCACGCATAGGCGCGAGTCGCATTCGTTTCCTTCGCCGGCCGGGCGCCGGCGGCAAGGCCTGCGATGGCTGGCTCGGTGATCAGGGCGCAGGCGGGCAGCCAGCACATCGCACCATCGGCCCCCTCGAAAATCCGCTCCGTCACATCCACCAGCCCAACCAGCAACGGATCCCCGAGTTCGCCGATTGTCTGCCCAAGCATCTCCGGCGTCATCCAGGCCAACTCGAACAACAAGGGCCAGGCCTGATCCAGCCCACCGGCGCGCACCGTGGCCAGGATCTTCCAGCGCAACGGTACCGGGATGCTGCGCCAGGAAGGGATCCTCTCGACACTGGCGCTGGCCAGATCTAACTCGCCGGCGCGAAGCCAGATGTCCGCGGGAAACGCCGCAGGCCAACGCGGATCGAAGGGCAGATCGGCCGCCGCGGCAGCCAGGCGCGCCCACACCCGATGGCGCATCCACTCCTCTCCTTTCGGGCCCAACACCATACCGGCAGCCCGAGCGATTTCCTTGGAGCAGCGCTCGACAAGCGCGGCCGCGACGGCATGGCTCTCGACCCGCTGCGGTATGAGGTCACCTACCTCCTGAAGCGTGCTCGCCGGCGGCAGCAGCCAGTCGCCCGGGAACTCGGCCGCCAGCGCCTTGATGCGCTCGCCTGCTAAATCGAAATCGACCGCCCAGAAAGCCTCGGCGATGCCGTTGCGCAGCATTACGTCACGGCTGTCGGCGAAGATGTCGAGTTGCATTACCGAGTATTGCCAAGCATGTTATTCGAGGATGTACGGCTTAGGCTCAGGAGAGGGCTCCTGTCCAAGATTGCTGGCGTTTACTAGGACCGGTGCGACCCAAATATGTTTTCTCAGAGACAAACCGGGTCCGTGAGCCTGATTCCGGAAAAACCCTTTGCGCCAATGGACAGGCATTTTTCGATCACGCATTCCACGTGCTATTTGATCTTCGTTGGTTTCTTCTGGACCAAGCAAAATGTAATCGTAGGCGGCTTGTAACTTTTTTGTCGCCTTGTCCCGCTGCGAACCTTTCAATTTTTTAATATTTTGAAGCAGGCGGCTGCGATCCGAATGCTCCTCCTTGCGCGCTGTTCGCAAATTTGCATAGAGGAAAATCTTAGTCGCTAGCGCGAGCACATCATGGGTAAAGGCAAGATCGGCAATATCGTCTTCAGCCATACCCGGCAGGGAGGCAATATACTCACCCATATGTTCTCGGATGGTTTTCGTTAAATCCCTTTGATCGTCCGTCTCTATAATGAAGGGAATGTCAATAGCGCCTATTCTCAAGGCCTCGTCATTTTGACGATACGAGAAGGTTATTGTGAACAGTCGATTGGCAGCCGGATAGTCTATGATGCCAACGGACTCCGCTGTTTCCTCTGAAACGTAAAACCCAGAAATACTGTACTTGCCACCATCGGCACGATATCGGGTCAGTGGTTCCTCGAATTGGAAATAAGCGTCAGGGTACGGTGAGTGCAAGTACATGGCGGGGAAACCGCTATCCATTTCCGTCTCATTGAGCCGGTCCACCAGTGTTTTCCGCACCACCAGTAACGCACCATGAGCCGCTTTCCAATGTAGAGCAGCATAAACACCGTCCGGAGGAAGAACGGAATCCTCAACCTCATCTTCCATCTCCGCAAGATTTTCATCCCAAAGAAAAAGGCGCCCTTTCGCTACGGCAGCGGATCTTCCGGGGATAGCGAGTTGTTCGCGCAATTGCGCCAGTAGTTCCGGGTTATAGTGGGCTCTAACCGCCTCATCTGCACCGGCCATTATCATGGCTATAGGGTGCGGAAGATGTCCTAGTATTGCCCTTGCTTTGGCATAGTTAAACGGCACTTCGTATTTCCAGCCGTCGGCCCAATCAAGCGATTTGAGGTGCCAAGCGCCTTTGCCGTAGTAGGCTTGCTGAATGGGGCGATACTTTCCATCCGGGCAGGGTATCTGCGGAGGCGCTTCCATAGTCAGCTTCTGTACAAGTTCTTGCGATTCGGCAATGACCGTTTCACCTATAGAGATGAATTGCCCATAGAGCCGTTTTGCCGCACGCTCTGCAACAATTAAAGGAGTCCCGGCCAGCAAAGAACAGAACCCCGGTGCAATCAAGCGCCCAGAGTCCCGATAGAACAAGTTAGCAAACGCCGACTGGCCAGGAAATGGTTTTGCGATTCGGGTCGATCCAACCACAAGGGTTAGCGGAGCATCGAAGGTATTCGCATTCTCGCGAAAACGCTGGGCGAGAACAGACTTCAATTTGTAATAGGCACCTATTTCTTCCCCCCAAAGGGTAGCGGCACTTAGCCTTAAAAAGAAACTGGACGCGGGTAATACCTTCGCCGTCTGCTCGCGGTTCCACCGTTCCAAGAATCTGGATATCCGTCGCATAATTTCTCGTCCAAATTCACTGTCAGGGACCGTGCCTTTGTGCTCATTATGGAGATCCTGGAAATTCATAGTGCTGTCTGGAAGCGGTACGAAAATACCGATGCAGTTCCGATTTAGCGACAGACTTTCCAGTGCGTACTGTTTTGCTGATTCATCGTTAGGGTCCAACGCTGCGTAAAACGCAGTCCACGCTCTGGATTCAGCATCAAACCGTTCAAGGGAGTGCAACATCAAGCGAAGTGGATAGGGGGCACCATATCGAGCCTTCGCAAACTCCGCAGTGATCGAATTAGGGATGTCCGCTACGGCTGCATTCAAGCCGTCGTAGAAAGCGCTGGCCAGCGTTGGTGAAAACTGCGCAGCTGCCGGCGTATCCAATTCGATTGGAAGGCACGCAATCCAGTTGAAACTCTTTGGCACGCCTGGAGGAAACATTCTGAGAGCATCCTGCGTTTCCAGCAGGATTGATTGTGCAACCTCCCGCTGCTTTGAATCTTTCAAATGCAATATTTCTTCTTCAATCGTCGTCAGCGCACCGGGACGATCTAGGCTGACCTCATTGGCATGAGTAGCCCTGGCAGTGAAGCTACGGATAAACTGAGGATCGATCATGGTCTTTGTCTCTTTTTCAATCTTTCGTGGCTACCAAGCAAAATGCCAGATTTTCATGATTTATTTTTTGTGCTGCGATAGGCTGTCGGCCGCGCATCCAGCGCCGACTGTATCGACGCGGCAGTTTTTCCGCCGATCCCCTTCACCTGCTGCAGATCTTCGGCGGAGGCCGCAAACACCTGCCTTGGCGTGCCGAAATGACCGATCAGCTTCCGTGCCGTTTCCGGCCCCACGCCCGGCAGTCCTTCGACCAGAAACTGCGCCAGGCTGCCATCGAATTTCGGTTTTTTCCGCAGCGGGATCTCGTACCCTAGCCCCTCCGTGACGTGGCGCGCGAGCCTGGCCAGCAACCGGGCGGTTTGCTCAGGCCCGGGAACGGTGATCACGGGCATCTCGAAGAAAACCACCAGCGCGGAAAGCGCGCCGGCCAACGCTTCCGGATCGATCGCGGAATTGATCTCGGCAAGACTTCCCTCGACGACGATCATGCCACGCGCCTCGTTGCTGGCGAGCAGCTCTGCCTGGCCGAACAGCCGGCCGTCCATGATGGACAGCGCGAAGTCATTTGCGGCCTTCCGTTCGACGAGGAAGGCATCCGCCACCATGTAGTCGCCCACCTGCATCTCCGCTTGTCCCGTCGCAACACCCAGCCGCTCGAGCCAGCGCGGTACCTCGCTACGGGTTTCGCGGCTATCGATGATTATTTCAGGCATTCACTCTCCTGCCCCAATGCTTCCCGCTCACCAGACACATTGGGCTTTCTCAGTTGGTCCAACATTCCCATAGGAATATCCAGCGCCGAGTGGCAGCCGCGCCAATAATCCGGGACGGGAAGTATCGCATCGGCAGTGCTAGAGGGGTGCCATTGCCCATCGACGCCATACCAACGCATTTCCACTAGCGGTCCTCCGATCTCCGATATCTGGTACCACCCAGCCATGAGAGGGGAAGTTTCCTCCCCCGCGTACCATGGACCAGGCAGCAGGATGGTCTCAGGGGCATTTACCAGGTCGCTATATTCCGGAATCCAGTCAAGGCATTCCATCCGAAAGTGGGGGATCCTGCTGCGAATCCGGTCAAGCACTTTGCCGCGCGGGTTGGCACGCAGCCTTTCCAGCCAGAGATAGAGGCGCCGGCACCCGGGTGCGCGCTGGGTGACCCGGTAGTGGCCGTAACGGACAAAAAAGGCGCACAGCTCCTCAATCCGCTCTTTCGTGATGTCGTCGTAATTTCGCCCGCCTTTCCAAGGGAAGCTGATTGCATTGAGCAGTTCCTGTTTCCACCCCGGCATCTGCCCGCCCTTGTGCCGTTTCCGCTGGTTTTCTACCCAGCCATACAGCTCGTGTTTCCATGGAATATTGTCGCCCAACGCACCGCTGGTCCATTCATCGGCGAATCGTTCAAAGGTCCGCAGCCAGTCGCGGTTTTCGCGGTCTATCCGTCGGTTGCGATCTCGATCCCCCGGCTCTGTCAGTGTTTTGGCATCGAATCCCGTTCCCATATGGGTCTTTGCTCCTTAATTTGCTGGAACCGGCTCAGGAAAGCGCTTCCTGTTCGACCGTAAACCCAGCCACCACAACCGCCGCGCCAAGCTCACCCCAACCCGCAGCTTCGGCAAAACGCTGCATGCGCCCAAGCGTGCCATCCGAGGCCTTCACCCGCCGGTCTTCCGGCACATCGTCCGGGCTCATGCGCCAGGGCTTGAGCGCATGTCCGGCCGCCTTCGCATCCATCGCCAGGACGGAGGCGATGCGGAAACCACCCTCATCAACATCCCCCCAGTGGTGAATGGGTACGCCGGCCGGCAGCGCCTTCAGCAACCGACGATACATCGTCCGCCAGACAGGGCTGGGCATCCCGGCCGTGTAGATCAGCAGCACCTCCTCGTTGCACCGGCGGGCCGCCTCGCTGTGGAAAGTCGTCTGGTTCTCGATCGTCAGCACCATCTCCGGCGTCGCCGCCAAACGGAGGACCGCCGGCGCCGGGAATGCCGAGTAGGGCTCGTCCAGCAGGGCCGTCACCCGGCTGCGCTCGACCACCACCCGCCCGGCCATCCGCACCGGTTGCTCCTCGCGCGACAGGCCGAGCTCCTTTAAGACCTCGGCGGGCTCGCGGATCTCGGCCTCGATCGAGCCGGCAAGCAGCACATCGAGCGGCGCGGCGAGCTTCTCGATCCGCTTGCTGTCCTTGAACAACCGGGCGCTGGCCTCCCTGACGGGGAGTAACCCCTCTACCGCCAGCGGGGACTCCCGGGCGTATTCGATCGTGCGGATGGCGTCCAGCCAGTCCTGCACGCTTTCCGGCCCAAGCGCCCTCACCTTGCGCAACTCTCCCCAGCGCCTGAGCACCTCCTCCAGCACGGGATACCTGGCCGTCCAGGGCGCAAAGGCCCCTACCACCCCGGCTATCTGTTCGCTCAAAGGTGTTTCGCCAAGGAATTGTGCCAATACCCCCGCGTCGGCGACGTCAATACGGCGGATGAACCCCTCCTTGGCGCCTGCCCCGTCCCATGTAAGGGAAACCGCGCCGGCGGACTGGGCGGCGCGCATGGTGGTCTCGAACGCTTCCTTGGCCCGCAGGGAGCGCAGGTTGCTGTACTCCAGCAGATGCCTGGCTGTCAGCGCCGCGGCGCGCGCCCGGCGGCCGACTCCCGCTTTCTCGGCATCGAGCAGCAGCTTGGCGAGCAGTTTCCTGGCCGGCAGATCCATCAGCCGGCCGGGTTGGCACTCAGCGCCGGCGCGTCCATCGGAAGCATCCGCCGGGCAGCGATCTCCGCTTCCACGAGCTCCGGGTTGAATTCCGGCAGATCGTCACGGAACAACGCCCGCGTCTCGGCCGAGACGTTGTGCCCTTCGACGAGGATGGCGTTGCTTGCCGGATCGCGCATGATGTCGTAGTAGCGGTCCATGAACGCGGTCAGCGCGCCCTGGTTCTCACCGGGGCTGGCCATCAGGACCTGCATGCCGAGGCTTTCCAGGTACCGCATCGCGGCAACGGTATTCGACAAATCCATCATCTTGAAGGCCTCGTCAAGCACGATCAGGCGCATGCCGTCGCCCCCGCCCTGGCTCATCCGGTATGCCGAAGCCAGTGCTGCGCCGGCGATCACATAGAGAGGCGCGCGATGCTCGCCGCCGGAACCCGTCCCAAGCCGTTTGCTCAGGGAGCCCACCTTCTTGCTCGTTCGGGTTTCCGGATCCTCGCGCAGAATGTCGATGTCGAACTCATAGAACTCGCGATAATCGTCGAGCGGGCCGCGGGCGCCGGCCGCCCCTGGAGCGGTCTTCTCGTCGAGCAGGCGGCGGAACTCTTCGGGCATCTCGCCCGGGCCACCCAGCAGATCGTCCTGAGCGCCGCGCTCGGCCACGTTCTTGATGAACGACAACAGGCCGCTCAGCTCCGGCCGCACCGTCCGGCGGAACTGATAGCGCTCCCCGTTGGTGAAGGCCGGGCAGGATTCCAGCACCTTGTTCAACCGGCCCAAGGTGGCATCCAACGCCTGGATCTTCGTGTGGAGCGCGATTGCCACGTCATTGCGGAACGTCTCCTGCGAGGCGCGGTAGGCCGCCTCCATGTCCGCGCGATAACCGCCCAGATCCGTGTCGCGCAGCCGCTTCAACACTTCAGCGAGCCAGGCCTGCGCGCGCCGCCAGTCGCTGGCGACGTCGGGCGACACTGGCTCACGGTGGGCCGTGATGAAACCGCCCAGGGCGGCCGTGCCACGATTTATTGCGCTGTTCATGCCGGCCACGGCTTCCCGCCCACGGCTCTGGCAATTGGCTCGCATCTCGGCCCAGTTCTCGCCGTGTTTCTTCAACATCGCGTCCCATTGCCGCTCGGCGAATTCCGGGTCGTAAGCCGGCTTGGCGCGCAAGTCCTTTTCCTGGGTGACAAGCGCCTCCAGGACACGCGCCGCCTTCTCTTGCTCGGAGGAGAGGTTCTCCAGCATGTTCCTGGCGGCTCCCACCGCCTGCTGCAGGGCAGGCAACCCCCCGGCCAGTTCGCTTGCCTCGGCGGCTTTTGCGGCCTCATCCTTCCCAAGGCGGACATACTCCTCATCCGCGCCGGCGGCCAGCTTTAGCATCAGGCTCTCGGCCGCCTCCGTCGATGCCCGCATCCCGCTCCAGGCTTCATTTATGAACGACAGAATCCTCGCTTCATCGGCAAGCATGAACAGCGCATCGTGGAATTTCTTCGCCTTTTCGCTCTCCTCGCTGAGCCTGGACAGCTCGCGCTGCAGGCGCACGACTTCGGCGCGCAGCACATCCCGCTGTTCGCTGCTGCCGGCGCCGATCTTCAGGGCGCTCACGGCGGCCGGCCGCAGGCGGTCGATCTCGCCGGCGCCGACCAGCATGCCGTCCTTCGTGAGCGTGCGCCCCCCAGCCAGCGCCTCACGGTCGGTTGAAGCCCGCATGATGTCGCCGAACTGGCGGCGCAGGTAGGCCACGGCAGCCCTGTTGTCGCCCGTGATCAGCTCGGCAACCGATCCGGGTTTGGCGGAGAAGGAAGCATCGATCCGTTCTTCCACCACGAGTTTCGCGCCATAGATCGCACGCTGGCCGGCGAGCGCGCGATAGGCGGCAAACGCGGCGCCCTCCTCGTCCGCCGTCACCATGAGCGCCTCGACGCGGCGACCAAGGTAGGACTCGATCACCGGCTGCCAGTCCGGCTCCGCAATGCTCACCAGGTCGCAGACCGGCTGCGGCTGGACGCCCTTGTCGCGCAATTCCGACAGCAGCCGCCGGATATCCTCCGACAGGGGCGCCTTGCCCTCCGCGGCGCGCGCCAGCGCTTCCTGCGCCGCCTTGAGATCCGCTCCAGTCGCGCCCAATTTGCTCCCTATATCCCGCCTCACCTCGAACATCCGCTCAGCGGCGCGGGCAATCACCTTCACGGCTCGTTTTGCGCCGTCGAGCAGCTCCTCCTGCCCGCCCCCCGGCAGGCGCGCGGCGAGCCGTTCAATGGATTCCGCCTGGGCTGAGACCTCCGGCTTGACCTCGGCAAGATACGTGGATTGGGCCGCCTCCACCAGCGTGCGACGGATAAGCCCGAACTGGGCACGCAACTCCCTTTCCTTTCCGGCCGCCGTTTCACGATGCCGGGTAATCTCGCTCTGCAATGTCCCGTGTTCGCGATGGGCGGAATGCGCCTCGCGCAGATCCCGCAAGCGCCTGGCTTCATCGGCAGCGGCCTGCGCTCTAGCCTCGGCTTCCGCACACTGCGCGGTCTTTTGTTGCAGATCCTCCTCGGCCTCCTGGCGCTTCCTGATGGTCTCGTTCGATCGCGCTCCCGCCTCTTCCGTGGCGGCGGCGGCGGCCAGCGCCTCCCAGCTCGCCTGGCGCCGGCCTTCTTCCTCAGCCCGCGCAAAATCCGCCTCGATCGCCGTGCCGTCCGCGATCTTCTTCTCCACCTGGGCGACCATTTCAGCGAGCTGGCGGAACGATTCGGTCACTTCCTTGAACTTGCGGATGTTGGTCGGGGCATTCTCCAACACCTCGTCTCGCACGATGCGATCGACCGACTTGTCGAAACGCATGCGCAGCCCGAAGCGGAAGGCGCGCACGAAATTGTCGTAGGACGGGACGCCGCCCGAGCCGCGCAGCGCCAGCAGCAACTGCTTGATGTAGCTCTCCGCGCTATCGAAGACCGGATCGTCCCCGGTGGCCCGCGAACGCTCAACCAACTGGTGCCGGAACGTCGCCCAGGACCGCGGCCCTTCCTTGCCATCAACCACCTCGAGGTGATCGCCCAGGGTAAGTTCCATGCCGCGCAGGACGTAGCGGCCCATCACCTCATGCTTTTCGCGGTCGAGGGAAGCGGACAGGCACACCCCGGTCGACACCGGCTCTTTCGTTTCCGTGTCACGCCAGACAAGCGTGATGTAGGTCAGCGCGCTGTCCCGGCAACGGTGTTCGATCGTCTCGCCATATTGGCCGAGGCAGTAAGCGCGTGGCGAACGGGTTGTAGCGGCTTCTTCATCGGCCTGCGCATTCAAGGCGGCCAGCCGCTCGTTGGCGCCGAGCACGGCGATCTGCACCGCATCGAGGAGCGAGCTCTTGCCGCTCCCGTTGGCCCCAAATATCCCCGTGATCTCGCCCACGCGGATATCTTCTTTCTCGTACAGGAAAAACTGCACGAGCCGGATGCTCTCGAGAACCTTCATCCAATCACCTCGATCTCCAAAAAACTTCCATCAGGAACACCGGCTATTTGTTCCCGGAATTTCATGTAATAGGCCGCAGCCGCCTCGATCGACATCGCACTCATATTGTCCGGGGAGAATTCGCCCCCCAACACAAACGGAATAGAGGGAACCAGAAATAGGCCTTCAATGAGATGGCCATGCTTACTCTCCCACTGCTTCTTGAGGGATGCGCCAGTCCAATAGTCATCAAGAAAAGCCGGATCGAACTCGTTTGCCGAACAAACCTCTTCCCTATCGCCGGTTTCCGGCGATACCTTGATGATCTGGCCATTGACGTTGAAAAACGGCTCAGCGAAGACGTTAACCCAGACCAATTGGCCATCGGATAACGCCTGGAATACACCGGCGGTTAATTGCTCAATTTGATTGCTCAGCATGTTGCCCCTTTCCATCGCTTTCTAAAGCCGCGCCGCCACCCTTGGCGGCCGCAACCGGCGCGGATTCATTTCCCGGCCGCCACTGCGCCAACCGGCTCAGCGCCGCCTCGCCCAGCACATCCGCGATCGCCGGTCGGATCACGACCGTATAGGGCTGGCCGGCACCCTCGTCATCCTCCGGCCCGGTCTCCTCACCCTTGCGAGCGATTCCCCACCGCTGCATGGTTCGGATCAGGCTGTCGAACTCCCCTTTACTGGGCAGATCCCGCCCGACAGCGAGCCGGTATTTCTCGGCAAGCTCAACCAGGTCGCAGGTGATCTCACCGTGCTCATTCAACTGACCAAGCCGCGCCCCCTCGTCGTAGATGCCGCGCAGCACCAGGGCCAGGAGCGTCTGGACGACGCTGGCCGAGCCCGTCTTGGCGTGACGCGGCAGGGCGCAGGCGTAGCGCAGCTGCCGGTTGACCAGCACATCGATGCCCAGAGGCGCCAACGCATGCCGGAAATCGCGCTCGAACCGGTCCAGCAGCCAGTACGCGGTACGGCTGTGCCGGTCGGCGTGATAGAGCACCTGCTCGGCCACCAGCCGGTAGGCGGCGGCCTCGAACTCCTCGGGGCTATGCACGCCTTCAATGGCGGCGGACTGCCCTTCCCAATACTGGCTCATGATTTCTCCTTGGCCCCCGCCCGCCGCTTGAGGGCTTCGACCACGAATGGCTTCCCTGTGATGAATGGGTGGTCTTCCTCGGCATCACCCGACAAGGCCACCTCTGCGCCGCGCACCAGCGCCATCGCCGACACCTGAAGATGGCGCCGGCCGGAGCTCATCGCCGCGGCCGCGGCTCCCAGCGCCTGATAGGCCCGGACATCCGCCACACCCTCCAATGTCATGGCGCGACTTTGAACTTCACGGCCGCCGGCGAGCTGGCGCCGGATGAAGGTGGCGAGCTTGGGCGCGGTGATGGTTCGCGCATCCCTGGCACGGAGCATGATGCGCGCCCGGGCGATTTCCGTTTCCGTGGGCACGCGACGTACGATCGCCTCCGGCGCCGGACGCTCGAGCGTCTTGCGCGGCTCGGCTAAACGCTCCGCCCCGACCAGCTCCAGCGGCGCGAAGGGATCGTTCATGCCCGACTCACCGCTGGAGACCAGGCGGGCGACGGCCTGCTGCACCAGATTGTCCACAGGACGTAGCGAGCGCAGCCGGTAATCGAGGAATACCAGGGCGCGCTTGTTGGCCCGCCGGATCTCCTCATCGAGCCGGTCGAGGTACTCGTCGATCCTCTTCAGCTCGAAAAGACGCTCGATGTCGCGCTGAAACAGCCGCTCTGCCCTGGCGCGGTCCCCCGCGCATAGCTTCGCCTCATACCAGGCAAGCAGCCGGTCCCGCTGGGCGCTCGAACTGCAGATGTCCTCGACAGCATCGAGGATCTGCGCGCGCCGCGCCATCGGGTGGTTTTTGGTGCGCAGCTCGCGGTAGTCGCCGATGAACACCCCCTCGATGTAGTCGCTGAAAAACCGCTGCACGTACTCGGAGGTGGAAATGTTGGCGTCAAGCGACTCCATGATGTCGCGGACGTTGATGCCGGTGTTGCGGATGTGCTCCATCAACTCCCGCGCCCGCGTGGCGGCCATGGAAAGCGAATCACCCGATCTTTCGCCGCTGGCGACCGCCTTGATGGCGTCCCCCACCGAACCGATCTCGGCGGAGACGAACACCGGGCCCGTCTCAGCAAAGGAAACGAGCATGGACAGGAACTGGCTCACCGCCGGGCGCATCGTCACGCGCCGACCCAACCCGAGCTTCTCGGTGCGATACCAGCCCGCCTCGACCAGGCGGTTGAACACGCCTGCGGCCCGGATGCCCACCGGCGTCTCCGGCGTCTCGCCCTCCTCGCTCTCCCAGGTGTCCTGGCAAAGCAGCACATCCTCGATGTCGGCGATGATCTCCCGCGTCGTGTAGCCGTGACTTGGCGGCAGGGGCGCATCCGGCCCGAAGCGACGGGCATGAAGCTGGCACAGGATGTCCCAGTAGCGGCGCCGGTTGGCCGAGGCCAGCGGCGCAAAGATCCGATCCGGCAGCAACTGCTCGAAGAGCAGCAGCGCGGCCGCGACGCCGGCCCGGCCGGGCACGGCCTTTATTCCGGGAAGAGCCACCGGCTCACCTCTTCGTCATTGTCCACCGCCAGCTGGTAGTCGGGCGGGCGCTGTTTCTTCGGCTTGAGGGCGGCCCGCATGTCCTGGATGAAATATCCGACCAGGGCGCCCCGGCAGGTCTCCACCCGGGCGGAGGTGCCGTTGAAGTATTCGAAGCGGATGAGTTCAGCCTGTTCTAGCGTCAGTTCCGGGTGGGCCACGAGCCGCACGGGAACCCGCGCCTGCCATGCCGCATCATCCTGTTCGCCGCGCTCGGCAGCGGTATCGAGCGCCTTGACGTCGGCAATCCGCCCCAGCGCATAGTCACGGAAGTCTTGATTGGTCTTGCAGAAGGCGCGCACGTGCCAGCGGCGGCCGGCGCGCACCAGGCTGTGCGGCGATATCTCCCGATCGTGCTGCTTAGGCTCGCGCATCGATCGGTAGGCGATCTTCACCATGCGCCGCGTCCGGATGGCCTCGTAGAGCGCCGCAAACACCTGCGGCTGCGGCACGGAGAGGTCCGGGAAGGCTGCCCAAACCCCATGGCCGGTCTCGATGCCTGGCGCGGCATGCGGCAGCCCCGCCAGGGCCAGGTACTGGGCAAGGGAGACGGCGGTTTCCTGCCGGTCGGCATCCTTGTTCCGCCTGGTGCGGTAGGCCTCCGGCGTCGCCAGGTAACTTCGGGCCTTGCTGTCCCATTCCAGCAGACGGGGGTTTTGCTCGCGAAACTCCCTGATCCATTCGCTCGCGCGCACCGGCCCCAGGCCAAAGAGCTGCTGCAGCCGGCTGCGATTAAGGCGCCCCTCCCAGCGAAGAAGGTGGCCGAGCAGGCTCAGGCGGTGGTTCTGGGCATCGGGCGGCGTGGGCATGGTAGGTGAAAATGTACCGTATGGTAAAGTGGATCATACTAGAAAGCGAACGGAAGTAAAGACCCCCACTTAACAACCTATCTATATAGAGATTCGGCTCTTCTGCATTTAGTCACGGATGGAATCAATTGAGCAACCAGCTCCTCTATGCGACATCATTGAAACCTCCGTTATTAATTTTGCAACGCACTAAAGAAATAATATAAAAACACGCACCAAGAACCACAATGATTTCAAAAGAATCCGAGGCCCACCCCATTTATCGCCAATTGGTAGACATTTTTTTCTTTCAGCCCGAGCCCGCATCCTCACCAACCGCGTCCTCGAGGCGTGCTGTCCGACGTACTTGGCTACTTCCGTCATGGGTACGCAGTAGTAGGCCGCCGCGCGGTAATTCGCCAAACCAGGCGGCATGCCCTGCCTGATCATCTTCCTGGCGAACATCACGGCCGCGAAGACCTTCCTATCGGCTATCCAGTCCATGGTTCTTCTCGTGCTTCCGTAACTACTGTTTTTCATCACACTCCCTTTTCCATTCGTTCAAAACGGTAGCGATTTGCCACCCTCTATAAGCCATGTAGTAAAAGCTGTCTGCTGGCGCGTTGGCGAAGCGTTTTAGCCTCTCCATTTTGTTAACGCGCGCGACGGAAATGGAACACGCGGGAACACGCGCCAATGCTGGCGTTCCGCGATTTGATGGGGGGGTGGTGTGTTACAAACCGTGACACGGCTGACGCCCGGGGAAGCCTTAGGAACGTGTCACGCCGTGACACGCCCTGTGGGGGTTGGGTGTGGTAAGCCCGCCCCGCGCGGCGGCGCCGAAACGAGCGCAGGGCCCACCACAGCGCCAGGGTGGCCTGCAGGTTGCCGGTAGCGAGGAAGGCGTGCGCGAGCGACTTCAGGAAACGCGGTTTCATCTCTTCTTTCCTTTCAGGGAGTGGTCGTAAAATCAGCCTCTCATGGATTTTCAAAACCGTCGTGTCGGCGGAACGCGCCCGGCCGGCGAGGCTGATGTCATCCTGATTCGCGCACCAGACGCCGGACTTGTTATGATTCGCGCATGCCGACCAATGCCGACCGCGTATTTCTCGAGGTGCCCTTCTCGCAAAAGGACAAAGCCAAGGCGCTTGGCGCGCGCTGGGATGGGGATGAGCGCAAGTGGTACATCCCCGCCGGGCTGGATATCTCCTCTTTCGGGGCCTGGCTGCCGGCCGTAACCGCCGCTCCGCCCCCGCCGGTGCGCGCCGAACCGGTTGCGGCCGCGGCGCCGGTGCCTGCCGTCTCGAGCGGTATTTCCCTCTCCGTCTTGCTGGGCCGGATCGGGCAGGCCATCCAGCAGGCCTTCTCCGAAGCCGTCTGGGTGCGCGCCGAGATATCCGAACTCAAACAGCTGAACGGCAATCTCTTCCTCACCCTCATTGAGCACGATAAGGCAGGCAAGGAAGTCGCCAAGATCCAGGCCGCCATTTGGCAAGGCCGCGCCCGGCGCGTCGTGGAAAAATTCTGCAGCGGCACTGGCGCTGACTTCGCCGCCGGCATCCGCGTGCTGCTCCAAGCGCGCGTGCGCTACGCTCCCCGTCGCGGCGTGACGCTGGATATCGAGGACGTGGACCCGGCTTTCACCCTGGGCGAGCTGGAGGCGAAGCTGCGCAGGATCCGCCTGCAGCTGCAGCAGGAGGGGGTTTTCGACCGGAATCTCAAGTTGGCGCTGCCAACCGACTTTTTCCGGGTGGCGGTGGTCAGTCCCGAGGATGCCGCGGGGCTGGGCGACTTCCGGGCGGAGGCGGCCCAGCTCGAGCGCCACGGCATCTGCGCCTTCACCTACTTTGCCGCTGTCTTCCAGGGGGAGCGCGCCTCAGGATCGGTTGCCGAGGCAGTGCGGGCCGCCGCCGGCGGCGACTTCGAGGCCGTGGTGTTGATCCGCGGGGGCGGCGCCGTGGCGGACCTGCACTGGCTGAGCGACCTCGAGATTGCCCGGGCCGTTTGCCTGTGCCCGGCGCCGGTGCTCGTGGGGATTGGCCACGAGAAAGACAAGACGCTCCTTGATGAAGTCGCGCGCAGTCACGGCACGCCCTCCAAGGTGATCGGCTTCATTGAGGCGACGATCCGCGATCGCATGGCCGCAGGCGTTGCCGACATCGAGTCGATCGGGCAGCTTTCCCGTCGGGCGCTGGATGGCGCCGAAGCACGGGCCGGGCAAGCCATGACCCTGGTGCGCGAATCGGCGCGCCACGCCCTCCTTCAGGCCGAAGCCGCCTGCGGGCTACTGGTCGAGCGGCACGGGCCCGACGCCTGGCGGATGCTCTCCGACGCCAGCCGTCATTGCGAGACGGCGGCCGCGGCCGTACGGGCTTCAGGAAGGAATGCGCTGGACCTTGCCCAGGCGGGGCTAGATTCCGCCGGAGCGGCAGTTTCGGCGGCGGGCCGGCGGTCGGTCGATGCCGCTCGCGCGGCGGCCGATCTGGCGATTCGGACCCTGGTCGGCGATGTAAGGCGGGTTGTAGACCAGGCTGGGGCTGGACTCGACGAAGCACGGCGCATCGTGGTGCGAGAAGCTGGGGTGGCGCTGGAACGGGCCGAGCGGGACACCGAGCGGCTTGCGGCGACCGTGATCGGCATGGGGCCTGAGCGAACGCTCCAGCGCGGGTTTGCGCTGGCTTGGGCCGACGACCGGCCGGTGACAAGCGCGCGGGAGGCGGGCACGCTGCCTGGCATGGAAATCGAATTTCACGATGGGCGGGTGCCGGTCGTGCCAACCGAGGAGGACTGATGATGGCGGAACTGAACCCGGAGAGCTACAACCAGGCGTTTGCCGTCCTCTCGCGCAATGCGAAGAGGCTTCAGGAGGCGAAAGAGCCGGACATTGACGCCCTGGTCCCCTTGGTCAAGGAATCGATGGAGGCTTACCAGATCTGCAAGACGCGGATCGATGCAGTGCGGGCAGCCCTGGCCGAGCAGCTGGGCGCGGAGCCGGCGGCCGGCGCCGGTGGCTGATCTTTATCGGTACGCCGAACGGCAACTTTCTGGGAACAGACCTATTTCAGGTCGGTAATCTCAGGGAGGAATCATCATGGAAATGAATAACGAGGAGCGCACAGCGAATGTCGTACAAGCCGAATACACCGAAGGGCCAATACGGCTCGCCGTCGATGTGTTGGCCGACAGGAGCACCGACGATGCCCATGCTTTCGATCTTCGCAGGACGGACACAGGGCAGGAATTCGCTGTCTTCTGGAAGAAAAACGGCGGCTACTGCATAGGCAGATGGCAGCTGCGCTTCCAGGACGGCCGTTGCCTTCCCTGAAAGTTCTCGTCAAGACCAGCCCGGCACCCCATTCATGGGGGCCGGGTTTTTTATTACTGGGTCCGGGGGCAACTCTTACCGAACAGGCCCACGTCGGGCCCTCGATAAGGAGTGACAAATGCTTACTCAACAGTTTTTCAAAGGGATCCAAGTTCCCGTTTGGACAGACCGTTTTGGCAACGACGTGGTGTCCCTCTGGGCGCGCCGCTCCACCAAGGAGGTCGTTTTCAGCTACGCACACGCTGGTCCTGCTCCTTGCGTCCGCAAGGGGGAAGGTTGGGTGCCGGTAACGTATTGCTTGCCCCAGGAAGTGGCGCCGCGCGCTGCAGTGCCTGATGGCATCGTCACCACGGTCGAGGACCTGATGACGGTTTTCTATCCCGACTACACGGTGATTCACTGACCGCCGCGCGCCAGCCGTTTCGGCCGGCATCGCATACCCGAAAACCGCCCTGGGGATTCCCCGGGCGGTTTTTTATTTGCTCGAAATCGTACAACAACCACTGAACAGGCCTATTTCGGGCCCCAAACACAAGGAGACAGTGATGGATACGATCAACAATCTGCTCCCGCACTGGGCGATCGGCACAACGGATCGGCCGGAGATCGGAGCTCAGCTCTGCACCCGCGACGGCCGTAAAACCGGCAACGCGGTCATTATCGGCCAGGAGAAGATGCGCAATGGCGCCCTATGCTGGAGCGTGCTGACGGATGCGGGATCGCACATGCATCTCACGGATCGCGAGCTGAATGAACTGTTCTGGCCACCCAGATGGCTGGTGAATCCGGCAACCGCGCCGGGCGTCATAGCCAGACGCGGGATCCACACTTCCTGCAGTAGTCACTGACCGGAGGCCGTCATGCAAACGGAGTTGAGCAACCTGCAGCAACAAGTCGTGACGCGCGCCCGGGAGATGATCGGCCAGAAGCCGTGGTTTCGCGGCCTGAACCTGGGCAATTTGCCGGAAGACCGCGACATCGAGCAGGAGGGTGTGGAAAACACTGCCGTCTCGCTCGCGATGGAAACGGCCTTCTGGGACGCTCCCGACTTCTTCAACCCCTGACGACAGGGTGCCTGGCACATCCAGGCGACGCGGCACACATCCCCGGGGGCTTTGCCTTCCGGGGATTTTTATCGCCCCGGCCGGCGGCAAACCCCCTTGAACACGTTCAAACCTGACTTTACGGAGGAATCATGACATCCAAAACCGATTCAACGAAGGCCGCCGGCGCTGTTGGGCGGATGACTTCGACAAGGCTGTCCAACGGCATCCACCTCATCCGCCGGGACGGCAAAGCCGTCGGCCGTGCCTGGAAGATTCCCGGCAAAAACGCCTTCGAGCTCACCCTGGACGGCATCTACTGGCATCAGGGCGTCGCGAACACCCGTGGCGGATCAACCGGCATCAAGGTTCCGCGCCTCAAGGTCGCCATAGCATTGGCCGACAAAACCCTTACACGGATGGTCGCCGATGCGGCCAAGGAGAAGAAAACCTCTCCGGCCGGCGCGGCAAAGTGCCCGAAAGCAGCCCACAAGCCGTGCAACGAGCCCTGCCCCAAGTGCGGCAGCGCGGACATCGCCCGGACTTTCATCGCAAAGGGGCAGGAAGTGCCGCATGAGGGCTACGACAAGTGCGCCAGCAAGTACGGCACCGGCCAATGCCACACGTGGCGTGCCACCCGGGACCACATCCACCACATCTGCAGGTGCTGCGGCTACGCCTGGCAGGGCCTGCCGCTCAAGGAGGGCAACGGTAAGGCTAACCGCCATGGGTGAAGCAAAACGACGCGGAACCTACGAAGAGCGAGTCCGGATGGCAAAAGCCGTCGAGACCGGGCACCGGCCGGCGCAAGTCGGCCATGTGTCGAAGCGCAGCTTGTCGCCGGCGGCCTCAAAGTCTCTGATGCATGTAGTGGTAGCAGGACTATTGGCCGGGCTGTCGATGCCGGTCACGAAAGGAGGTTACAAGTGAACGAGCCTGTCGAGCAACCCTTTTGGCGGCCCATCGCTACGGCAAAGGAATATGGCAGGGAGGTCCTGCTGTTTGTTCCCGACGCCGAACCGCAGATCGTGGTCGGACGCCTGGTCCAAAACCCGGACTGTCCGGATTCCGACTACTGGGAATACAGCGAGAACCTTCTCTCAGAAGCCCTGGGGCTGGTCACTAACCCCACGCACTGGGCGCCGAAACCGCCGGATCCTTGTGCCGACAGTACGGAAGGGTACTGCCGCAGCTGCGGTAGCCTGATGACGAAGGAGGAATCCCTCCGTCAGGACTGCGGCGGCGACTGCCTGTTATGCATGGTCAAAACCGGGGATCCCGACTGTCGACAACGCGCCCTGCGGCTGGTCCAAGAAATGGAGTAAGCCAGCGAAGTCTCGCATTCAAACGAAATCAGGCGTTCTTCGCCTGCATCAGCACCTCCAAGCTGCTGATGGAAGCCTCAAGTCGGACCTTTCAGCCAACCTACGTTAATAGCGCAAGTTGCAGTCCGTGAGTGGCAAAGAGTTGCACCCGAACCGCCCTGGGGATTCCCCGGGGCGGTTTTTTATTGCCTGGCGGCGGGACAACCCGTCTGAACGGCCCGTTTTGGGCTGCCAGACAGGAGAAATCATGAAACGAAAGATCATTATCCAAGCCGAAATCCTCACTGACGATCCGTCAGTGGATGAAGTCGCCGTCAAGGAAGCGCTGTCGCGGCTTCCCGCTGCCGAATGCACCATTCCGTTGCTGTTCGATGTCAGTTTGGCCCAGGCGCCGGCCGACGCCAAACACATCTGGCTCTACGACGACGGGGACGATACCGGGCCCTGGCGTTATGCCATGAATCCTGAAGATACCGACGGACCTCTTGTATCCGGCAATGCGGTCTACGAGCTGCTCTCGCTCGGGGTTTGCGCTGCGCTGCACTGCAACTATCCGCGTGCCGACCGTTACGGCGCACCGCTGCTTGCGAGCGCCGACAGCTATGCGGAAGGTGCGGTCTCCACCTACGGGTTCAAGGTAGCCGCGGAAGGCTTCGAGGTTTCGAGCGAGGATAGCGGTGACGACACCCCGGCGACTTTCTGGCTGAAAATCGCCATGCCGGCCGGCTGGGAGCCGCGATGAAAGGCCCTCAGATCCTTGAGTTGAGCAAACTACATGTCTGCGACAACTGCGGTTCGCGGCACGACGTCGAGGCGCTGGAGGAGATCAAGGATCTCGAGGAGCGACTCGACCATCCGTTGGGGCATCCGGACTGTGTGATGCCCAGTGGCGAATGCCCGGTGTGCGGCGCCCTCTGCTACCCGATGAAACCGGAGGATCTGGCGGTGCCGCGGATCGAGCTCTACCGGTACCGGGGCTACAACGGCACCTTCGCCGAAAAGCGCATTCCGTTGTGGAAATGCGAATTCGTCGGTCTTAACGGTACCCGGCGTGACAGCAATCCGAACTCCTGGCACGGTTGTCAGGACAAGCAGTACCCGCTGCGCGAGGCGCGGGATTTTGCTGAATTCACCGGCTGGCCGATCTACGATCTTGGCCATGTCGAGGAACGCGACGATCCCGAGCGTCACTGAAGCACCTGCCCGGCCCCCAGTTTGGGGGTCGGGTTTTTTATTACCTGCCGGGCGGGCAATTTCTCCTGAAGCGGTCCATTTTGGTCCGTACAACCTGGAGAAAGCCATGACCCATCTCATCCTGCTGCTCGTCTTCGCCGCCCTGCTCGCCGTGGTTGCCCGCATCCTGCCGCGCCTTCTCGAGACGCCGGCGATCGCCCGCCTGCTCACGCCCTCGCCCGTGCCCAGCCCCCGCCCAGCGCCGGTGGTGGAGAAAACGCCCCGGTTGAGCGAATACGACCGGATGATGCTGTCCGCGGCCCACGCCAAGCGCCAGCGCCGGAACGAGCGCCGGCTGCGCGAAATGCGCGCCAGCTCGCACGCCCTTGCCGGCTAAATGCACCACCAGCCGCCCCCCGGATCTTCCGCGGGGCGGCTTTTCTTTGTGCGTGGCGTCGGCCCACTCCTTCCTTTCAGGGGGTGTTTATCAGCTGGCTTGCCGGCAATAGGGGTTGAACGGCTCCATGTCGGAGCTATTGAGGCTTGCGCCGGGCAACCGGAAGTGCCGCAGGCCTTTCTTCGTCAACCCCGCGCACTCG
>JAANMW010000287.1_pt1 | contig 57958 bp, 44 predicted proteins | sample 7279671 | NCBI WGS metagenome assembly JAANMW01 (sample SAMN14094541, study PRJNA606508) | bioreactor metagenome | isolation source: A lab-scale SPAN reactor treating ammonium-rich wastewater day 247 | place: Ireland: Galway | collected 2017-09-19 | reverse complement strand
CCGAGGTGCAGCGCCGGCCAACGCGTGTGGATCGTTGCATGCCCCGACTCTGTCACTTCCCGCGCCGCCCGCCTAGACGGGGTTGGTAACACGGATACGGTGTAGCCGTGCGAACTGACCATCGTGCTGCCGGCCTGATTCAGGATCGCGCTCAAGCGGCTGCCGAATTCCCAGCCCCGAGTGGTGGTCAGAATCGTCGTGCTGTTGGAGTTGCACGTGGTGGTTTGCAGCAGGTCGGAATTCGCCAGGTAACCGTAGGTGGCCCGGAATGCTCCGTTGGTGACGGTGCTCAATCGCCCGTAGCCGTCGTAGCCGAATGAGTGCGTGAGCGTCGGGGAAGCACCGATCACGCGAATCTGGTCCCGACCATGCAGGCCGTCAAACCGGTTGCTGACGGTGAGGCCGCTGAACAGGCCGTTGGTGCAAACCGCAGCGGTCAGACGCGCAGCGTGGTCGTATTCCAACCGCCAGATTCCACTGGCATCCTGGACGAATCGCGGCAGGCCGGAGCGGTTGTAATTGGTCGCCGCACTGTTGGTGAAAACGACGGCCGGCGTGGCGTCGCTGTACACGGTTTTGAGCAGTTCCCCGAGACCGTTGTAGAAGTTGGTGCTGGCCGTGCCGCGCGCCCAGGTGCGCGTTAGCAGCAAACCGTTGGTGTAGGTGTAGGAAACGCTCTGGTTGCTGTCATCCGTCTTGGATGCCAGCAGGCCGGAGGCTTCCTGATAGGTCCAGGTGGTTTTGTCGAACGAGCCCGGACTGCCCGGCCAACTGGCGCCATTCCAACCGCTGCCGCCCCGGAAGGTCCGCAGTTCGACCAATTCGCCGTATTGGCTGTAAAGGCGCTCTTCCGGGTAGGGCACGTCGCCCCACACGCGCCAGACGCCGAAATTCGTGTACGCGTAACAGGTCTTTTTGCCTGCGCTGGTTGTGGATTTCACCTGCCCGGCCCCCACCCATCTGGCCGGAAAGCGGGTTCTTGATTTTGTTCACCGCTCGCTCCTCACGGCGGATTGGCTTTCATTCAATATGTCAATATCAAGACCCGTTTCCGTTCGGGCAAACACACACAGTCAACGTGTTTACGATAAATCAACTGAGGCTCTTTGGATCATTGTCCTCGGGTATACGCCCGACTGCTTCAGGCGTTCGACCAAGGCGGTTCCTCCCCTCCTGAGTGCAAAAGCTAATTCGGGACGAGTAACACCGATACACGTCAACACACCGCACGCCTCCCTTCTTGGCCCTGTCCCCAGATGTGTACGTAGCGCTTCGTCAAAAACCACGCCTTGGATTGTTGCGTCCGTTTTCGTCCACGCAGCGATGTCCAAGGTCTCACCAGGATTAAGTACTTCCAGCAAACTTTGCCGCCCAATGCTTGTGAGTATCTCTAAACACCACTCCTCGTCGTCGCAGACGGCCAGAAGCTCATAGCGTCCTAGACTTCCCCGCTTTTGGTTCGGCTGTCCAAGCAAGTCCCAAGACAGGTACGTGACAAAAGGATCTCCATGTTCACGAATTGTGAGGAAATTGAGTGCCCCCCCCGCATCGAACGGAAACGGCCGGAACTGAAATGGACGATCAAATGGCCCAATTCTCTGGTCAACAACACCAAAAAACTCTCGTGTTAGGTCAGAAAGATTCATTACCGGTTTCGCAGCAACTAGCTCTTATTGCAGCAGGCTATCCAAAACCCACATCGTGACAAAGTAATCTCCCGTCATCGTTTGCACATGCACCCCTGCCTCGATAGCGGCTAAGTCCAGCGTAGCCCAATCGGCTCCTCTGGCAACGTCAAGTTGGTATTGGTGGGCTGCCATCACCACGTCATTCCCCCCGGCATAGGCGCTGTACACCATGCCTGCGGATGCAAAAGCCCCTCCTATAATGACTGCCGCCTTCAACGCCTTCCCACCTAAAAAAGCTGCCTTGGACAAATAAGATCCAATCCTATTGTTCTTGGGCTGCGCCATCACGTCCTGCACAAATTGCTGTGCAAGCTCTGCGGACTGCGCGACCTGCGCTCGCGTAACTCCGTTTTGCGTTAACCACTCTTCAAAGAACGCTCCAACTGCGGCGTTGTACGCTCGATGTTCCCTTGTGTTGTAGTGCGGCTCAACTGCTGGAACGGTAAATTTTTTCAGGAATTTAGTCCCAGGTCCATCGGGCAAGGTCTCTGCTAGTTGCATTGTCGCTATGTGATGGCCACCAGGGTAGTAAGCGTTCTCGCCGAACCTGTCCACTGCCAAACTCGGCTGGTTCGAGACGAAGATATGTAGATTCAGTCCCCCTTTTTCCTCGATCGGATCGCGCCCGAGCCACCGGCCCTGATCCGGGTCATAATACCGATAACCGTAATAAATCAACCCGCTCTCCTCATCCCAAAACTTCGTGCTCCAGCGGAACGGATTCGCCACCGCCAGCAGGCCGGTCGCACGCAGCAATTCACCGTAGGCCGAGTATTTATACCGCGCTACAACGGGATCGCTGCCGCCCCGCACCAGCGCCGTCACGTTCCCGTTGCCGTCATACGCGGCGAAGCAGTTGGTGTTCACGCCGCCATGTGCCGTGACCAGCAACAGCCCGCCGATTCCGTCCGCGTCCTGCATCGTCCCGCTCAGGTCCTGGCCCCAAGTGAAGGACTGGAGGATCGAGGATTGAGAATCGAGGATGGCGAGGAGGTTCCACCCGTCATACATGAAGCGGTTCGTGCTCTGCGCCACGAATGTCGAGCCCGTGCTGTTCGTCGAGACGATCTTCTGCACCCGCCGGTGCATGTAGTCGTAGGCGAACTCCAGCCGCAGCCGGTTTGCGTTGGCGATCTGCGCCACGTTGGTCACCCGGTGGTGTGGCCCGCGTTCCTTGAGGGCGTACTCGGACACTTGCTGCCCGCTCCCGGAGGACGCGACTGGCTGCGCTCGCGTGGAGAGGGCGCACACCAGCAAGCCCAGGCAAAAGCACGAAAGCAGAGTTATCATAAGGAATCGTAGTGGTCGTGTGGTGACAGTGGGTTCAGGGTCGGAGACCGGAGCAGGATGTTTCGTGGCAGGCCGTACCGCTGACTGTGGCAGAGCCTGAAGCGGCCAATACTGCGAGCAAGCAGTCTCGCTACATCCGGCGCGGCGCGGGTAGGGCGCGTCACTCCGTGCGCGCCGCAACTGCCACCTCGCTGCCCCAACGGCGCGCACGGAGTGACGCGCCCTACCAGGTCTCGAAATGGGTTGGTCACGGCACTACCCCTGGGAACCGCCAACCACCACGGAAGCCAACGCGAAGAGACGCGAACCTCAGTGGACTTGGCGGAGAAACAGGCGCACGTTGGAGAGTGCGCAGACGCGCTGTGTGTGTGTGTGTGTGTGTAGGGGGTAGGTTTGTGTCCCGGCCCACTAGCCTGTGTCTGTATGCCATCGCAATGTTCACACGCACCTCACGCGAAGCGGGAGAATTTCAAATCCAAAAAGTGCCAAACTGTGTTCTCGATTCTCCCGCACTGACTCAGCGCCCGAATTCACCCTCTTGCCAACCGCATCATGGCAGGAGTGCAGCCAATCTTGCTGTCATCCATGGTAGCGGACGAGTTGACCCGTGAACGACCACGTGCGCGATCTGGTGGAAGCTATTCGAGTTCGGGTTGAGCCAATTCGTGCCGTATTCGCGCAGACAAGCCTTGCATCGCTTTGCGGCCTGCCTAACATCCGGGTCAGGTTGACACGATGCGCCGCTTAATCCCAACTCGAAGCTCATGATCCGCTCGCTGGCCTTTACCACGCAGGGGCGTTTGCACAGCCGGGACATTGAAATGTTCCTGATGCCCACGCTGTTGAGCGACACGAATTTGTTCCTCTGGATTGACTTGGAAAGCCCCACGCCGGAGGAAACCAAGTTCGTGCTGGAGGGATTGTTTCACTTCCATCCGCTGTCCATCGAGGATTGTGTGACGGCGAGTCCGTCGCCCAAGGTGGAGGAGTATTCGCCCAAGGAAGGGGACAATTTCGTGCCGTATCTCTTCATGGTGATTCATGCGGTGGATTACAGCCGCAAGGACGGCGTGTTTGCCACCAGCGAGTTGAATTTCTTCCTGGGCAAGAACTTCCTCGTCACCTATCACGAAGGGACGTTGCGCAGTGTGGCGCTCACCGAGGAGCGCGCCATCAAAGGCACGATGCACATCGGCCGCGCGCCGGATCGCGTCGCCTACAACCTGCTGGATTTCATTGTGGACAATTACAAGCCGGCGCTGGAGGAGTTGTCGCTGGAGATCGCGGAAGTGGAGCAAGAAGCATTGCAGGATCCCTCAAAGGCGACGCTGAACAAGATATTGCAGGTGAAGAAAGAGGTGGTGCATTTGCGGCAGATCATCGGGCCGCAACGGGAGGTGCTGGCGCGATTTGCCCGCGGGGAATTCAAACTCATCCGGGCGCACCTGGTGCCGTATTACCGCGACGTCTATGACTCGCTGTTCCACATTTCCGAACTGACACAGGGCTACACGGATTCGCTCACCGGCATTTTGCAGGTTTATTTGAACATGTCCTCCAACCAGACGGGCGAGGTGATCAAGTTGCTGACCTTGTTCACCATCATCACGACGCCCATGATGCTAATCGGTACCTGGTATGGGATGAATTTTGAGAACATGCCCGAATTGCATTGGCCGTTCGCCTACGCTGTGGTCACCCTGGTGACCGTCATCGCCACGGTGGGGGCGTTTCTTTTCTTCCGAAAGAAGAAGTGGTTTTGACCAACTGATCCCACGCCTTGCCTGCTCCCAAGTCCAGTTTCCTCGACAAAGTTCTGGGTCGCATCGGACGGCTCGACACCCAGGGTCTGCAAACCGTGGTTCAACGGCTGGCGCGCGAACGCAGCTTCCTGGAAACGCTGTTCAACACCATTGAAGACGGCGTGCTGGTGGTGGATGAAAGCGGCCAGGTCATTTATTTCAATCAGGCCGTGACGCGGTTGCTCGGAGTGCAACCCGATACGGAGGGCCAGCCCATCCACGACATTCTGCCGGAACTGGACTGGCAACAGCTTTCCCGGGCCGAGGCCGGCGGCGGGCCGCAGGTGACGCGGCACGAATTCGAGGTGCAGTATCCGCGGCCCCGCTTCCTGCGGCTGTATGCCGCCCCGCTGGACGGTGAAGCGAACGGCAGTTCCGGCGTGGCGCTAATCTTGCACGATGCCACGGAGGCGCGACAGAAGACCTTTGAAGCCATTGAGAGCGAACGCTTGCAGGCGTTGACGTTGCTGGCGGCCAGCGTCGCCCATGAAATCGGCAATCCGCTCAATGCCTTGCACATTCACCTCCAACTCATGGAGCGGGAATTGAAGAAACTCAAGACGGCCGCCACCGCTCCCAGAGCAGCGCGATCCGCCGGCCGGTCCCGCACCCAGGTGCTGGGCGCGGAGGCTGACTCGGCGCTGGTCGCGCGCAAGCTGGAGCAATACCTCTCCGTGGCCAAAGGCGAGATAGACCGGCTGGATTACATCGTCACGCAGTTTCTCCAGGCGATCCGGCCCGTGCCGCCGCAACTGCAACTGGGTTCGCTTAATGAGGTGGTTCACAAGACGCTGACGCTGGTGCAGCCGGAACTGGACAATCGCGCGCTGACCGTCCGGACCAAACTCGCCCGCCAGTTGGCCGTGTCGCCGATTGACCCGACGCAAATCCAACAGGTGCTGGTGAATCTGATCAAGAACGCCATGCAGGCCATGACCAAGGGCGGCACGCTCACGCTTCAGACGGGCGAGGGCGCCGACGGGGTCTGGGTAAGCGTCACGGATACGGGCGGCGGAATTCCCCAGGAACAAATCAACCGGATTTTTGAACCGTTTTACACCACCAAGAAGAAAGGCACGGGGCTGGGGCTGATGATTGTGCAGCGCATCGTGCGGGCGCACGGCGGCCGCATCGAATTGGAAAGCCACGTGGGCCGCGGCACCACGTTCCGCATCTGGCTGCCGTTGCACGAACGCAAGCCGCGATTACTGGAAGCTCCGTCGCACGACTGAATTTGTGATGAATCCAACCCTGCTCATTGTGGATGACGAGAAAACCCAGCGCGAAGGTTTGCGCGCGGCGCTGGAGGACCGTTACGACGTTTACCTGGCCGAAGATGCCAAGGCGGCGATGGAACTGCTGGAGCGCGAGCATTTTGATGTGTTGCTCACGGATTTTCGCCTGCCGCAGGAGGACGGCATGAAACTGATCACCCGCGCCAAATCGTTGTCGCGTCCGCCGGTCTGCATTCTGATGACGGCCTACGGATCGGAGGAAGTGGCGGTGGAAGCCATGAAACGTGGCGCGGATGATTACATCGCCAAAGGGCGGATGCAGATTGACGAACTGGAAATGCGCATCGCGCGCTCGTTGCGCCGCCAGAATCTTGAAGTCGAGAATGTCACCTTGCGCCAGCAGCTCGACACGAAATTCGGCCTGGACAAAATCGTGGGCGAATCGGCGGCGATGCACGAGGTGTTCGAGGTGGTTAAACAGGTCGCGCCCACGCCGGCGACCGTGTTGTTGCTGGGCGAGAGCGGCACGGGCAAGGAGCTTATCACCAAAGCCATTCATCAGCTCAGTCCGCGTGCGCGGGCGCCGCTGGTAACGGTACATTGCGCCGCGCTGGCCGCGACCTTGCTGGAGAGTGAATTGTTCGGTCACGAGAAAGGCGCGTTCACGGGCGCGCACGAACGTCGCATCGGCCGCTTCGAGCAGGCGCAGGGCGGGACATTGTTTCTGGATGAGATTGGCGAGATCGACGCCACGATCCAGATCAAGCTGCTGCGCTTCCTGGGCGAACGCACCTTCGAGCGGGTTGGCTCGGGCAAGACACTCACGGCGGATGTGCGATTGATCACCGCCACCAACAAGAATCTCGAAGAACTGGTCAAGGCCGGCACGTTCCGCGAAGATTTGTTTTTCCGGTTGCGGGTGGTGGAAATTCATCTGCCGCCCCTGCGGGAACGGATGGGAGACATTCCGTTGCTGGCGCAAAGTTTTCTGCGGGAGTTCGCGCGGGAAAACCAGAAGGCCGTCTCGGATTTCACGCCCGACGCGATGGAATTGTTGACGACCTACACGTGGCCGGGCAACGTGCGCGAGTTGCGCACCGCAGTGGAGAGCGCGGTGGTGTTGTGCCGCGGACAGAAAATTTCCGCGCGCGACCTTCCGGCATGGGTGCGTCAAGGTGGAAGCGCGTCGGCAGAAGCCGACCCGGCCCGTCTGCTGGTGAGGAATGACTTGACGGTCAAGGAAGCGGAGAAACAATTGATTGTTCGGGCGTTGAAAGAAACCAAGGGCAACCGCACCCTGGCGGCAAAGCGCATCGGCATGAGCCGGCGCACCTTTCACCGCAAATTGCACACGTATCATTTGGAAGGATTCTGATTTATGCCGTATTTGCAGGACATGATCCACCGACTGGAAGTCGGTCCGTGGTTTCGCTATTTACGGATCACCGCCGTGTGTCTGGGCATTCTACTGCTGGCGGTGGGTTACAACTCGCGATCCTTTCGCAACTTCAGCACGCAGGAAGCGATGGATGCCGCGCAGGTGGCGCGCAATCTTTCCGAAGGCAAAGGGTACACCACGCTCTACATCCGCCCCATCAGCGTGCATCTCGTCAAGGAACGCAACGAAGCCCGGCAGTTGCCGGTGACGCCGGGGCAAAGCCCGGATCATGCGCGGCTCAAGGAAATGCATCCCGACCTGGCCAACGCGCCGGGCTATCCGGTGGTGCTGGCGGGGTTGATGAAAGTGCTGCCGTTCCGCTACACCCATGATTCAAGCTCGCAGTTGTGGAATTCGGAAGGCCGCTTCGCACGCTACCAGCCGGATTTCCTCATCGCGTTGTTCAACCAATTACTGTTCCTGGGCGTGATCGGGATGACATTTCTGGTCGCGCGGCGGTTGTTCGACCCTGGCGTGGCATGGCTGTCCGCCGGGTTGCTGTTGGGGTGTGAACTGCTCTGGCGCTTCAGCATGTCCGGTCTCTCCACCATGTTGCTGCTTTTGATTTTTATGGGCATGGTTTGGTTCCTTGTGGCGCTGGAAGAAGAGGCCCGCGAACCCAAGCACGGCGCCGCCCGATTATTCCTGCTGACCGGCGCCGTGGGCGTGCTGGTGGGGTTGGGCACGCTGACGCGGTATTCGTTCGGCTGGATCATCCTCCCGGTGTCGGTGTTCATCCTGCTGTTCGGGGGTGCGCGAAGGGGAGCGTTGTGCCTGATCCCGTTGCTCATAATGTTGCTCCTGCTGGTGCCGTGGGTTTATCGCAACTGGGCGGTGAGCGGCGTGCCTTTCGGCACCGCGACCTACGCCATTCTGGAAGGTACGTTCCTGTTTCCAGAAAACCGGCTGGCACGATCCTTGGAACCCGACTTCAGCGTGGTGTTTCTGCGTCCTTTCATTCATAAACTGCTCGGCAACGCCCGGGAAATTCTACAGAGCGAACTGCCCAGACTGGGTGGCAGTTGGGTCACGGCGTTCTTCCTGGTGGGCTTGCTGCTGGGCTTTCGCAATCTGGGCATTCGCCGCCTGCGCTATTTCCTTGTGGCCACGCTGGGCTTGTTCGTGGCCGTGCAGGCGCTGGGTCGCACGCAGCTCTCGGTGGATTCACCGGAGATCAACTCCGAGAATCTGCTCGTGCTGCTGGTGCCGCTGGTCCTGGTCTATGGCGTGAGTTTGTTCTTCTCGTTGCTCGATCAGATCAGTTTCACTCCCATCAACTTGCGCTCCGCCGTAGTGGGCCTGTTTGGCTTCATTGTGTGCCTGCCGATGCTGTTCACGTTTCTGCCGCCAAAGACCTCGCCGGTGGTGTATCCGCCCTACTTTCCCCCGCGCATCCAGCAAGTGGGCTCCTGGATGCGCGAGCAGGAGTTGATGATGAGCGACATTCCCTGGGCGGTGGCGTGGTATGGCCAGCGCCAGTGCATCTGGCTGACGCATAACGCGCAGTCGGAATTCTTTGCCGTGAATGATTATCTTAAGCCGATCCGCGCGCTTTACCTCACGCCACAGACCATGGACAACCGGTTTCTCTCGCAATGGGTGCGTCCCGGCGAACATAGCTGGGGCAGTTTCATTCTCTCGAGCATGGTTCGCCGTGAAATCCCGGCGGGTTTCCCGCTGCGCAAGGCGCCCAGCGGCTTTCTTCCGGAGCAGTTATTTCTCTCTGATTGGGATCGCTGGAAGGCACCGCCCGAACCCATCCCCACCACGGAATAAGCGCCGCACCGCGAGGACTATTTCCATAGCAGTCCCCCTTCAACTTGCAGCGTGCTGCTCCTGGCAAGGTGCCATGGGAAGAGTCGGGTAGCAGACCGGGTTCACAAGCCTGCTGCCCAGGGTCACGCCGTGCGATTGTGGGTCGCCGCCGAAGTCACCGGTAATCAGAGATTGCCCGATCGAAATCGGCACGCAGTCAGGGGTTGCCGTCGGGAGACGCAAAAAGCGTTCATCAATTGACAATTTTCGCGGAGTAATTGCGCGGGACGGAGTTAGCGTGGTTTACGCGGCTGAAAAATATTGTGCGGGCCGCGAGCAACGACTGGCGGAGACCTGATATGATTGCGACGCCTCTACATTCCAAACGCAACCGATTGCCGGCCATGCTGGAACATGCCAGCGGCGACAAGCGCTTCAAGATTCTGGAAGTCCACATGAAGAAGCACCAGTTCCGGCACGATGCCCTGATCGAGGTGCTGCACAAGGCGCAGGAACTGTTTGGTTATCTGGAGGACGACCTGCTGCTCTTCGTTTCCTACAAGCTGAAACTCCCGCCCAGCCGGGTTTATGGCGTCGCCACGTTCTACCATTTCTTCAATCTCAAACCCCAGGGTGAACACACCTGCGTCGTCTGCATGGGCACGGCGTGCTATGTGAAAGGCGCCGCCGCCGTCATCGCCGCGGTGCAGGAACACGCGAGGATCAAGCCGGGGGAAACGACGCCGGACAATCAGGTTTCGCTGCTCACCGCGCGGTGCATCGGCGCGTGCGGCATCGCGCCCGCGGTGGTTTACGACGGGACGGTGACCCCGCGCGCCACCCCTGAATCGGCGGTGGAACAAATCAAAAAGTGGACGGGAAAATGATTCTCAACGATCTCATCCAAATCAAAGACCAGGAACTGGCCGCCCGCAAAAAGATCACGCTGCGCTGTTGCATGGCGGCCGGTTGCATGTCCTCCGATGCCAAGGGCGTCAAGGAACAACTTCAAACCGCCGTCACGGAAGCCGGCCTGGATGACCAGGTGGAGGTGCGCGGCGTGGGTTGCATGAAATTGTGCTGCGAAGGCCCGTTGGTGCAGGCCGACCCACAGAAGGCGCTCTACATCAAGGTCACGCCGGAGAATGCGCCCTCCATTGTGGCGGCGCTCAAAGGCGGCAAGGCCAGCGCGGCGCAAACCGACCCGGACGCCGCTTTCTTCAAGCAGCAATTGTCCATCGTGCTGGCCAACAGCGGCATCGTGGACCCGGATCGCATCGAGAGCTACATTGCACTCGATGGTTATCAGGCGTTGCACGAAGTGTTGCACGAGATGACGCCCAAGGATGTCGTGGATGCGATGGTCACCAGCGGCTTGCGCGGCCGCGGCGGCGCGGGTTTCCCCACCGGCCTGAAGTGGGGCACGGTCGCGAAGTCGCCGGGGGCCAAGAAATACGTGATCTGCAATGCCGACGAAGGCGATCCCGGCGCGTTCATGGACCGCAGCGTGTTGGAGAGCGATCCGCACAGCGTGCTCGAAGGCATGGCCATCGCGGCCTATGCCGTGGGGGCGGACCAGGGCTTCATTTACGTGCGCGCGGAATATCCGCTCGCCATCGCGCGCTTGCAGACCGCCATCAAGCAGGCCAAGCAACTGGGCGTGCTCGGCAGCGGCATTTTTGAATCGCCATTCAATTTCACCGTGGACATCCGCATCGGTGCGGGGGCGTTCGTGTGCGGCGAGGAAACCGCCCTGATGGCATCCGTCGAAGGCAAACGAGGCACGCCGCGTCCGCGTCCGCCCTTCCCGGCGGAGAGCGGCCTCTTTGGTTGTCCCACGCTGATCAACAATGTCGAAACCTTTGCGAATGTTGCGCCGATTTATCGCAACGGCGCGGAGTGGTTCGCCGCCATCGGCACGGAGAAGAGCAAAGGCACCAAAGTGTTCGCGCTGGCCGGCAAAATAAAAAACACCGGCCTCATTGAAGTTCCGATGGGCACGCCGCTACGGAAGATCGTCGAGGAAATGGGCGGTGGCGCACCCGGCGGCGCGAAGATCAAGGCGGTACAGACGGGCGGTCCTTCCGGCGGCTGCATCCCGGCCCAACACTTGGACACCCCGGTGGATTACGAATCGCTTGGCAAGCTTGGGTCCATCATGGGTTCGGGCGGCATGATCGTGATGGACGACAGCACGAAGATGGTGGATGTGGCGCGATTCTTCATGGAGTTCTGCATGGACGAATCCTGCGGCAAGTGCATTCCCTGCCGCGCGGGCACCGTGCAGATGCACAACCTGCTGGAGAAGATCCTGGACCGCCGGGCCACGCAGCGCGATGTGGTGAAGCTCGAGGAACTGTGCGATCTGGTGAAAAACACCAGCCTGTGCGGGCTGGGGCAAACCGCGCCCAATCCCACTTTGAGCACGCTGCGGTTCTTCCGCCACGAATACGAGGAACTGCTGCAACCGGACACCGACGGTCCGCGCGGCAACGGTGAGGTGAAGAAAGCGGGAGTGAATGCATGAAACGCTTTGTGACAAAGTGTGTGTTAACCGATTGATTCTATGGCCGCAAGAACTCTAACCATTGACGGCAAACAGATCAGCGCCGAGGAAGGCGCCACCGTTTTGCAGGCGGCGGAAGAAGCGGGCGTGAAGATACCGACGTTGTGCCACCTTGACGGCGTGTATGACGTCGGCGCGTGCCGCCTCTGTCTCGTGGAAATCACCGGCGTGCCGAAGCTTCTTCCCGCCTGCACCACCAAAGTCGCCGAAGGCATGGTGATCAAGACCGACAGCGAGCGGCTGCGCAAGTATCGTCGCATGACACTGGAGTTGTTGTTCGCCGAGCGCAACCACACCTGTGCCGTGTGCGTCGCCAACGGTCATTGCGAACTGCAAACCCTCGCCTACAGCCAGGGCATGGACCACGTCCGGTACGAATACAACTTCCCCAAGTGGGGCGTGGACAACACGCACCGGTTGTTTGGCATGGACCACAACCGCTGCATCCTGTGTACGCGCTGCGTGCGCGTGTGCTGGCACATCGAAGCCGCGGGCACGAAAAACGTCGCGGGACGCGGTGGGCGTGCGCACATCATCACGGACCTCAACATGCCGTGGGGTGATTCCTATTCCTGCACCCAATGCGGCAAATGCGTGCAGGCGTGTCCGACCGGTGCGCTGTTCCACAAGGGCTCCACCGCGGCCGAGATGGAACGCGACCGCACCAAGCTGGAGTTCATCGTAACGGCCCGGGAGAAGAAACAATGGATCGCAGCGGATGAATGAAGTTATGAAAGTGCGTTTGGCCACAGTCTGGTTCGGCGGTTGCGCCGGCTGCCACATGTCGTTCCTCGACCTGGACGAGTTCCTCATTGACCTCGCCGGGAAAGTGGACCTGGTTTACAGCCCGGTGGTGGACATGAAGGAGTATCCGGAGAACGTGGATGTCTGCCTGATCGAAGGTGCAATCTGCAACGAGGACAACCTGGAACTGCTCCACAAAATCCGTCAGCGAACAAAAGTGCTGGTGTCATTCGGCGATTGCGCGGTGACCGCCAATGTGCCCGCCATCCGCAACCAACTCGGCTTGGGTAACGCGGAAAGCGTGCTGCAGGTCGCCTACATAGACAACGCCCAGCACAACCCCTGTCTGCCCAAGGAAGACGGCATCGTGCCACCACTGCTCAAGAAGGTTTTGCCCGTGCATGAAGTCGTCCATGTGGAGTATTTCCTGCCGGGTTGCCCGCCGCCGGCAGATCGCATCAAGGCGCTGGTTGGCCAGATGCTGGAAGGTGTCGAGCCGAAACTGGAAGGGGCGCAATTGAAATTTGGCTAGGACCCATCGGTCCCATACGTCTTATTATGTCAAAACGCATCGTTATTGATCCGGTGACCCGCATTGAGGGCCACGCCAAGATCAGCATTTTCCTGGACGACGCCGGCAACGTGTCCGACGCCGAGTTCCATGTGGTCGAGTTCCGTGGCTTCGAGAAATTCTGCGAGGGCCGGCCCTACCACGAAATGCCCGGTATCACGCCGCGCATTTGTGGTATCTGTCCGGTCAGCCATCTACTCGCCTCGGCCAAAGCCGGCGACGCCATCATGGCCGTCAACATCCCGCCCGCTGCGGACAAACTTCGCCGCCTGATGAATCTCGGTCAGCTCGTGCAGAGCCACGCGTTGAGTTTCTTCCATTTGAGCGCGCCGGACTTCCTGCTGGGCTGGGACACACCCCAGCCGCAGCGCAACGTTTTTGGCCTGATCGCCGCGAACGCCGACCTGGCCCGCGCGGGGATCCGCCTGCGGCAGTTCGGGCAGGAAATCATCGAAATTCTGGGTGGCAAAAAGATTCATCCCGCCTGGGCGGTGCCCGGCGGCGTGCGCAGCGCCCTCACTGAACTTGGTCGCGACAAGATTCGCGCGTGGCTGCCCGAAGCGTTCGCCACGACCCAGGTTGCGTTCGATCTGTTCAAGAAGACGCTGGAGACGCACAAACGCGAGGTCCAGATTTTCGGCAATTTTTCCTCGCTGTTCATGGGCCTTGTGACCGAAGACGGAACGTGGGAACATCACGGCGGCAACCTTCGCTTTGTGGATAGCAGCGGCAGCATTATTGCCGACCAGTTGGACCCGCAGAAGTATTTCGAGTATATCGGCGAATCGGTGCAAAGCTCGTCTTACCTGAAATCGCCCTACTACAGCCCGCTCGGCATGCCCGACGGCATGTATCGCGTCGGCCCGTTGGCCCGCCTGAATGTCGCCGAACAAATGGGCGTGCCCAAGGCGGATGCCGAACTGAAGCTCTTCAAGAAAATGGGCCGGGGCGCCGTTTCCTCCTCGTTTCTTTACCATTACGCGCGGCTCATCGAAATCCTGGCGTCGCTCGAATACATCGAACGCTGCCTGGAGGATCCGGATATGTTCAGCGATTACCTGCGCGCCGATGCCGGCATCAACAGCCTGCGCGGCGTGGGCGTGAGTGAGGCGCCGCGCGGCACGTTGTTCCACGATTACACTGTGGATCGCAACGGCCTGCTCAAGAAGGTGAATCTGATTGTGGCCACTGGTCAGAACAATCTGGCCATGAATCAGACCGTGGCGCAGATCGCGCGGCATTACGTGCGCGGCAACGACATTCCCGAACCCATGCTCAACCGCATCGAGCACGGCATCCGTTGTTACGATCCCTGCTTGAGTTGCTCGACTCACGCCGTCGGGCAGATGCCAATGCAAGTGCGCCTGATCGGTGCGGATGGTTCGGTGCTGAACGAAACGGTGCGCGGGTAGCTTCCGGGAAACCGGACTGGCCGACGCCGCGTGCGGGGCACAGCCAACCTGCTCCGAACGGCAATAGTTCTGCGTCCGAGTCGTTCGTCGAACGTCAGTACTGCTTTTCGTAATCCGCCGGCGGTTTCACCCGCCGCTCCCGCGGCAGCCAGTAACTCTTCGCCGCATGATCCAATTTCAAACGGAGGAAATCCTTCCCTGCCAGGCGTGCCACCAACCCCACGGGCGTAATGATCACAAAGAACAACAACGTGAGAATCACGTGAGCCACTGCAAACCCCAACACGAAGGCGGCACTCATCCAGACGAGGTAAACCCACTTCAAGGCCCGGGGCCAGACCGCGCCGAAAAAGACCAGGGCCGCGCCCGGCCAGAGGAAATAGGGATAAAACGATTTGTGCCGCCAGAGAAACAGCAGGCCCAATCCTGTCAACACGCCGCCGACCACCAGGCCAAACTTTCGCAGCACGCCCGCGTCCGTCTTCAGTTGCCGGATGTCTTCAAGGATATTCATGTTCGCGTCGGCGGCGCATGGTCGAGTGATCGAACCAGCGGGCACAAGCCAATAGTTGCCTGGTATTCCTCGCGATTTCCCGGCGATTCCCCGGATTGACCCCGCTCCGCCGAGACCCTAGCTTCCCCGGTCGTTGCCATGAATTTGTTACGGGCCGTAGCCTTCACACTGTTGTTGATCGTTGTTTTCACGCCGGTGCGAGCCGAGGAGGAGCCAACGGGAAGGACCTTCTTCCTTCCCAAAAGCCCGACGGCCGCCGCCTATGTGTTGGGCCGTTTGTCGAATCAGGAATTACTCGCCGCGCCACGCAGTGAGTTCGTCTATGTGGCATTACTCCAACGCGAGGGATTGGAGCGGAAGTATCGCGTCGAGGCGCTGGACGGTCTGGCGAAGCTGCGCAATACGGACCGTCTTACCGAATTGCTCGCCGGCCTGACTGAACTGGATCGAAAGGGCGAGGCGTCCGAACCGGTGCTCCAAGGTCTGTCGCTGATTCTGCTGCAAAGCAAGCCGGAGGAACTGACGGCCAAACGGACCACACTGGAGACACTCGCCACGGAATCCCAACTGGCGTTCACGCGGCAACTTGGCTGGGCCGGCCTCGTCACGGCGGACGCTTCATTCGGGCGGGCGTGGGAACAAGCGCAGCCGAAGGCGGAGCAGTTCGCCGATCTGCTCTTGGGGATATCTTTGGTTCGCGACGCCGGGTTGCGTACCGCGCTTTATCCGCAGATCGAACCGCTGCTGCACCAGGCTAATCCGGCTGAAGTGCGCCGGGCCGCCATCAGTGCGATCGCCACCGTACCGGGCCGCGAATCCGAGGTTTTCAAAACGCTGGCTTTGCTCGTGCAAGCCGACGTTGAGAAGCCTGCAGCCCTCGCGAGTCTGCAACGAATCTCCAGAAAGCACTGGCCCAAGGACGAAGTCGAGCCATTGCTCGGCCATCTCCTCAAGGAGTTGCAGGACACCCCGGCCACCGAGCGGTCCGAGGCGGGTTTCATCAGTGCGGTCCAGTTTGCCACGGACCTTGCTTCGCTGTTACCTGCCGAGCAGGCCGCAACCGTTGGCAAGACATTGCGCGGACTCGGCAGCAGCGTAATTCTCCTTCGCACCATCGCGGAGCAGATGCTTTACGACCAAAACCTCATCGTGGTGGAAGCCGGCAAGCCGGTGGAAATCATCCTGCAAAATGACGATGCGATGCCGCATAATCTGGTCATCACGAGGCCCGGTGCGCTGGAGGAAATCGGCATGGCCGCGGAGAAAATGCCGCCCACGCCGGATGCGCAAGGCCGATTATATGTGCCGGACTCGCCCAGTGTCCTGTACGCCACCGTCATGGCCGATCCCGGTCAGACGGTGCGAGTGGCCTTCCAGGCACCGGACACTCCGGGCGATTATCCTTACGTCTGCACGTTTCCCGGCCACTGGCGGCGCATGTTCGGGAACATGGCCGTGGTGCAGGACGTTGAGGCATATCTGGCAAACCGCGCCGCCGCGCCGCCGCCCACAGTGACGGAATGGAAAACCGAGGATCTCGCGCCAGAGCTTGACCAAATGGATTCGGGGCGCAACTTCGCGCGCGGGAAGGAACTCTTTACCAAGCTCGCCTGTTCCGCCTGCCACAAGCTCGGCAGTGAAGGAATTCCCTATGGTCCTGACCTGACCGATGTGCTTGCGCGGTTCAACCATGATCGCACGGAGGTCTTGCGCCAGATTCTTGAACCCTCGCTCGTCATCAGCAATCGCTATCGCAACTTCGAGTTCGAGTTGAAGAACGGCGAGCCGGTGTTCGGCATGATCGTTTTAGAGGAAGCGGACAAGTTGACGGTGCAAACCGGTCCCTCGGACGCGTTGATCCAGACGTTACCCAGGGCAGAGATTCAGGGGCAGCATCCGCAGAGTTCTTCCCTGATGCCGTTGGGGCTGCTCAACACGCTTTCCAAGGAGGAAATTCTGGACCTCCTTGCGTTCATGGAATCCGCCGGCAACCCGCCGACTCACGAGCACAAGCATTGAGGGCTGGCGTGAGTTACGGCGTGTAACTCGCCTGGAGGCCCAACGGCAGGCCGAGTCCCCACCACAGCATGAGCAGGCACGTCCATGTGATCATGAACAGGATGGAATACGGCAACATCGTGGAAATCAGCGTGCCCATGCCGGCGGTTTTGGAGTGGCGCTGGCAGTAAACCACGATGAGTGGAAAATACGGCAGCAGCGGTGTGACGATGTTCGTGCTGGAATCGCCGATGCGATAAGAGGCCTGGGTTAGTTCGGGCGAGAAGCCCAGTTGCATCAGCATCGGCACAAAGATGGGCCCCAACAACGCCCATTTGGCCGACGCTGATCCGATGAGCATGTTCACCACCATCGTAAGCAAAATGATGCCTACGATAGTGATCGGGCCTGGCATTTGCAGTGCCTGCAGAAGGTTCGCACCTTTTATCGCCACGAGCGCGCCCACGTTGGACTCGCGGAAGACATACGTGAATTGCGCCGCGAAGAACGCCATCACGAGGTAGTAACCCATGCCGCCCATCCCCTTGCTCATGCCCTGCACGATGTCGCGATGCGACTTGACCGTGCCGGCCACGTAACCATGCACAATGCCCGGCAGCAGGAAGAAAATGGCGATCAATGGTACTATCGCCTCCATCAGCGGCGCGCCGTGTGAGGTCAGGGCGCCATCCTTGCCGCGCAAGGGCGAGGTCTCGGGCGCTGCCGCCAGCGCCAGCAAAACGACCAGCAGACCAAACGTGCTGAGGCCGGCCCAGAAGCCGCGCCGTTCCGCGACGGACAACTGATGCAGATCATGGCCCTCGTGACCCGTGCCATCCACGGGCAGGTGCTTGAGCCGTGGTTCAATGACTCGATCCGTCAAAAACCAGGCCGCGCCGATGATGAGCAGGGCCGAGGCGCTCATGAAATACCAGTTGCACAAGGGGTTCACCGTGCGGCCCGGATCAATGATCTGCGCCGCAGATTGCGTGAAGCCTTGCAGCAGCGGATCAAGACTGGAGGGTAGAAACGTGGCGCTGAATCCGCCCGAGACGCCGGCGAACGCTGCGGCAATGCCGGCGACCGGATGTCGTCCGGCAGCGGCAAAGACCAGACCCCCCAGAGGAATCACCAGCACGTAACCCGTGTCGCCCGCCGAATGACTTATGATTGCCACCAGCACCAGCGCCGGCGTCAGCAGTTTGCGGGGTGTGAGGCGCAAGAGATACTTGATGCCGGCGTTGATGAAGCCCGTGCTTTCGGACACCGCCACGCCCAACATGGCGACCAGCACAATGCCCAGCGGCGGAAAATCCGTGAAGGTCTTGACCATCTTCGTGATGAATACAGTCAGATTCTCCGCACTGAGCATGTTCTTCACGCGGATGGGCGCGGATGAGGTCACCTGCCCGGCGGCGTCCATCACCACGGAACGCGGATCCACCTCGGTGAATTCCACCCGCGCCAGGAATGCCGAAGCCACCCACGTCAGGAGCAGGGCGAGAACGAAGATCATTGCGGGGTCCGGCAACTTGTTGCCGACGTATTCGAGCTTGTCGAGAAAGCGCTGGCCCAGCGTCGAGTTGTTCGAGTTCTTCATGGAACGGTGTTTGCAATTTGAGCCGGGCTACAATTCGTCCGGCAACAGACACTTAATCCGGAACACATGGCAAATCCCTGAGCATCCTTGCCGCAGAAATTCCCGAATGGAAGAAAAAATGTCGCCGTGGTCCGCACCTGCCTCTTCGATGACCGCAAAAAAAGCTCGATTGAGGCCCGGTTGTAGTACAAGCTCTTGGCATGAACCCGATCCCGCTGGCTTCCTCACGCCATTTCAATGCCCATGACCGACGTCATTTTCTCCGAAAGCTCGCCTTGGGCGCGATGTTTTTCTCCGTGCCCGGCGCGTTCGCGGAGGCGCTCGTCCCCACGCCCCGCCAGACGGAAGGGCCGTTCTATCCCGACCGGCTTCCGCTGGACACCGACAACGATCTCCTCGTGATCAACGACGCGCTCACCCCGGCGGTGGGTGCGATCACCTGGCTCAGTGGACGCATCCTGGATGCGCGCGGCGAACCATTGCGCAATGCGCTCGTGGAGATCTGGCAGGTGGATCATCACGGCGTATATCTGCACAGTGGCAGCGCCAATCGCACCAGGCAGGATTCCAATTTTCAGGGGTTCGGCCGGTTTCTTACGGGTTCGACGGGCGAATACCTCTTTCGCACCATCAAGCCGGTGGCCTACCCGGGCCGCACCCCGCACATTCACTACGCCGTCAAAGTCAAAGGGCGCGAAAAATTCACCACGCAATGCTACATCAAAGGCGAACCGCAAAACGAACGTGATGGCGTCCTGCGCGGCATTCGCGATGCGAAGGCCAGGGACTCCGTGATTGTGCCCTTCGAGCCGCTGAAGGATTCGCGCGCGGGCGAACTGGCGGCGCGGTTCGATATCGTGCTGGGCTTCACGCCGGAGGGTTAAGTTCTTTCCATTGGCTGCCCAAGACTCGGTCAAAGACCGGTAGGAGAAATCACCGCCGGCCTGAACGCGTTGGTGGACTACGTGGCCAAACTGCCGGCCAGCAATGGCAAGGTCGCTGTGGGCGGCTTCTGCTGGGGCGGGCCCCAATCATTCCTCTGCGCCAGAAACTTCAGGAAGTCAAAGCGGCGTTTCCCTTCCACGGCTTGGGGCCGGAGAATGTGCAGGACATCACCCGGATTGAATGTCCGGTGTACGGCTTCTATGGCGGTAACGACGCCCGCGTGAACGCCACCATCCCGAAATCCACAGAGCTTTTGAAAGCCGCCGGGAGAACCTTTGGGCCAGCGACCTACGCTGGCGCGGGCCACGGTTTCATGCGCGGCGGCGAAGCCCCGGATGCCAGCGAAGCCAACCGGAAAGTGCGTGAGGAAGCGTGGAAGCGCTGGAAAGATTTGCTGAAAAAACTCTGAGCGGGCATGGCTCGCAATGCGGCACACGGACAACCATTCACTCAACGCGTCGCGCGTTTGTAGAGGAAGGCGGCATCCACCAAGCGGCTCTCCGTGTCCCCGGTGTTCACTGCGAATTTCGCCCCGCTCCAAATCGAAGCACCGCCGAATTCACCACGCTTGTTGAGGGCATAGAACTTAACATCAAAATTGGGCCGGCCATCGTCGTCCAGCAGGCGTTTCATTTTGGTCTGCCGCGCGATGCGTTCGCAGGCGAGCAGGCAGGCGGCCTCGGGTGATTTGCCCTGGCGCATGAATTCCACAATGTTGACGCTGCTGCACGCCAGCAGGTTTGCCTCCCCGCGCCCCGTCGAGCCGGCGGCGCCCACGTCGTTGTCCACATAAAGGCCCGCGCCGAGAATGGGCGAATCGCCCACGCGCCCGGGGATTTTGAAAGCCAGGCCGCTCGTGGTGGTGCAACCGGAAACGTTGCCTTGGAGATCCACCGCGTTGCAGTTGATCGTCCCGTAGTGACGGCGCGCGGCTTCCAGCAACTTGCCAATGCCTTTGCTGTTGATGTCGTGGGGCGGCAACCAGTCGTCGTTGGGACTGAGATTCTCCTTCCATTTCAACCACGCCAGCCGCGCTTCCTCGGTCAGCAGATTCTCCTCCTTGAAACCATGCGCCCGGGCAAAACGCAACGCCCCTTCGCCCACGAGCAAGACGTGATCGGTGCGCTCCATGACCACCCGGGCGACTTGCGAGGGATGCATGATGTTGCGCAAGGCCGCCACCGAACCGCCGCGGCCCGTCGGACCATGCATGACGGAGGCATCCAGTTCCACCACGCCTTCCTCGCTGGGCAATCCTCCGTAACCCACGCTGTTGTCCTCCGGGTCCGCCTCCACCAGGCTGACCCCGGCAATGACGGCATCCAGTGCGTCCTTGCCCTGTTTGATCAATTCCATGGCCCGGGCCGCAGCCTGCAAGCCATTGGCACTGGCGATGACGACCGGGCGGCTGTCGCCGGAAGCTGCGTCGAGTTTGAGTTCGGCAAATTTGCCGGCGAACACGGCGCCCACGCCGGCGGTCGCGGTGGCTTGGAGAAACGTCCGACGTTTGAAGGTTCTTTTCATAGGGATTGTCCGCACAACCTGCCGGAGAATGGACGCCGGGGGAAGCGGCAATTTCAGAAATGTTTGCCTCTGAAGTGTCTGGGCGATGTGGAAAGACTCCAGGATTAATGCGTGCGAACACCAGTTCCCGATGGGTAACCGAGCTAAACTCTGACCCGGCGCGGGCCGTTCACCCAGTCACTGGCCGCTACTCCAAGGCGCAGCCTACCGTGCCTGCGCAAACAGCATGAACACCCGCGGCCCGCGGTCGGTCATGAGTTGATACTGCTCCTCCAAGGCCCCGTGCGGTACCGCCAATCCATCACACGTCTTGTCGTACACCGGCTGGCCGTCCACCAACAGCATGTAATGGTGCGTGCGGTTGCCCACGATATGATGCACCGCTGCGTGCCAGGCGTCGAGCGTGCCATCCCGTAGCATCGGCACCCGTTGCCAGTGAGTGAAGGACCCCACCACTTCCACGGTCGCGGGCTCCTGGGTCTGGCCATCGGGCAGGCGCCAACGAAAAATCTTGGAGTACGTCTGCTTGCGCTCCGGCGTGTTGCGCGCTGGAGCGGAAATGCCCGCGGGCGCTTCAGGATATAAGGGCGGTCCCTTCTGTGGAGCGCGCCGGCCCAAAAGATTGTTCAAACTGTTAAACATGATTGTGAATGACGGCGGAAAGTAGAATCAGCAGTTTTCCAAAGCAAATTGTTTTACCCAATTTTGCCGAAGGATTATTACGGATGGAGTCGTGCGGTGAAAACCGTAGGGCAGCGCAATGGCGCGAAGCAGCGCGATAATCCGCGGAAGGAATTATTTCCAAAGCCAGGTAATCAGGGGAGCCACCGCGAGGCTCGGCAGAAAATCCGCGAGTTCCACTTTCTTGACTTCAAAGATGACCAGCGCCACCGTCGCGACGATCAAACCGCTCACTGTATTGACCGAATCCAGCAGCCCGTGCAGGCGCAGAAACGGCTCGGCATACAGACTGCACACCAGCGTGATGCTCGCTTGAAACACGAACACCGGTAGCGCCGATAGCATCGCCCCGGCCCCGAACAAGGCCACAAAACCCGTCATGGCCAGTCCGTCCATCAATGCTTTCACGGCCAAGGTATAGAAGTAACCCGATCCGTCGGCGCCCGGCGGCAATCCATCCTGCACGGCGCCGAGAATGCCCAGCGGCGCGGCGCAAAACAAAACCGCGCAGGCGTTCAGACCATTGCTGGCACGGTGCGGATCGCCAGGGCGGTTGTTCTCAATCAGACGCCGTGCGTACTGGCCCAGGTGATTTGAAGCCTTTTGGAGCCCCAGCAGTTTACCCAGCAGCTTGCCGAGCATTACGGCCAGCAAAGCGATGACGATTTGCTTCAGGATGGCTGGGAACGGTCCGCTCAAGCTCAACCACGTCAGCCGCAGCCCGAAGAAGGCGGTGAACACCCCCAGCGCCGTTTTGAAGAACATCTGCGACTGCGGGGCGAGTGGGGTGCTGCGCGCCAACCCTGCCACCCCACCGATGATAATTCCTGCAGCATTGAGAATGGCTCCGGTCACACGGGGACTCAATCATGCTGCCCGGCGCATGACGAGCCGAAAGTGGGCTGACGGTAAAATGGGTTGCATCGCCCTGCACCGGGGCGGCAAACTTCACCGCCGTCAATCATCATCCCGGAACTAACATGGAACGCACCATCAAGATCGCCCTCGTCGGCGCCGGCATGTTCGGCGGCGATGTCCACCTTCGCGCCTACGCCGATCTCCAACGCTTCGGCATCGCCGGCCAACTCGCGCGCCTTGGCCTTGATCAACACGCGCGTGATTTCGCGGATGTGAAGTTTAATCTGGTCGCCGTCGCTACGCGTTCCGAAGCCTCCGCCAAACGTTCCGCTGATTTCTTCTCACGCATCACGCATCACGCATCACGGACTTTCTCAGGTGAAACACCCTGGCGCGACATCCTGCGCGAGATTCCCGACCTCGACGTGATGGCCGTTGCCACGCCGGATCACCTGCACACGCAACCCATGCTCGATTCACTCGCTTCCGGTGCGCACGTCATCACGGAAAAGCCGATGTGCCTCGATATCGCAGAGGCAGACCAGATCATCGAACTGGCGAAGGCGAAGAACAAAGTCGTAGCCGTGGACATGCACAAACGTTACGACCCGGACCATCTCCGCATCAAAAACGACATCCAGAACCGCATCGGGGCTCCGCTTTATGGTACGGCTTATCTCGAAGAACCGCTTGAGGTTTCCACCAGCACGTTCAAGTGGGTCGAGTCCAGCGATCCGTTCAGCTACGTCGGGCCGCATTGGGTGGATTTGATTTGGCATTACTATCACAGCAAGCCGGTTTCGCTCACGGCCGTCGGCCAGAAGAAGCGTCTCATCCGCGACGGCATCAATGCCTACGACGCCGTGCAGGTGCGCGTGGATTTCGCCAACGGCATGAGCATCAACTTTCACAATAACTGGATCACGCCCCCGGATTTTGAAGGCCCGGTGAACCAGGGCCACGAAATCATCGGCGCGGATGGCAAAGTGGAAAGCGACCAACAATACCGGGGCTTCCGTTGGTGGAACGCCGGCGGCGGCTCGCGGACGAGCAACAATCATTTCACCCGCGACGTGAAACGCGCCGACGGCTCGCAGGCTTACATCGGTTACGGTGTGGACAGCATCATTGCCGGACTGGTGGCTATTTGCCGGATGAAATTCTTGAACGAATCCCGCGAAGCCGTTGCTGACATTTATCCCACCGCCAAGGACGCGCGCATCGTGGTGGCCATCGTTCACGCCGCGCGCATCGTGCGCGACTTGAACTTCAAATACCTGAGCGAAGGCAAAGGCGCACCCGTGACCGCGCGCTTCGGTGAGGACGGCATCACAATTGTTGATCCGCATCGCAGCGAGGGAGCGTTCCAGAAGATTTACGGCACGGCCATTTAAGATGGAGCGCGGCTGTGTGCAAAGCACCAGCCGCAGCGCGTCGGAAGCACATGCAGCTTTCGGGTAGGCTGCGGCTGGTCTGCGACACAGCCGCGCTCCGCAGTTTCCCCCGCTTGACCCCACTCAAGCAGCACGACTACGCTCGGCCCATGAGCAACTCAATCTCCCGCGTCGCGTTGGCGGTCATCCTCGCGTTCTCTACTTCGGTGTCGGCCCAGGATTCGCAGAGTGAAATCGCCAAGGCCGAAGCCTTCGTGGCCCTGGCCGAAAAGGAGCTGGCCGAGATTTCGGTGCTCGCAGGCCGGGCCGAATGGATCAACGCCACTTACATCACCGAGGATACCGGCGCGCTGGCCGCGGAATTCGGCGCGCGCCGCACCGAACTGGGCGTGCGCTTCGCCAAGGGCGCGGCGAAGTTTGATGGCGTCAAGGGCTTATCCTTCGACGTGCGACGGAAGCTCGATTTTCTGAAACAGGGCATCGTCCTGCCCGCTCCAGAAAAGCCGGGCGCTGCCAACGAACTCAGCACGCTCGCCACCAAGTTGCAGTCGCAATATGGCAAAGGCAAAGGGACGCTCGACGGCAAGCCGATCAACGGCTCGGACATTGAGGCGGCAATGGGAACGGTGCGGGATCCCGCCAAACTCAAGGAGATGTGGACGAGTTGGAACGACCAGGTCGGCGCGCCGATGCGCGATGATTACACGCGACTTGTCAGCATTGCCAACGAGGGCGCGAAGGAACTGGGCTACGCCGATGTCGGCACGATGTGGCGTTCCGGTTACGACATGTCCGCCGAGGAATTTTCCCGCGAAATGGACCGGCTGTGGTTGCAGGTCAAACCACTCTACGACCAGTTGCATTGTTACGTGCGCGCGAAGTTGAGTGAGCATTACGGCGCAAACGTGCAACCGGCCACCGGCCCCATCCGCGCCGATTTGCTCGGCAACATGTGGGCGCAGGAATGGGGAAATGTTTACGATCTCGTCGCGCCCAAGGGCGTCGGCGACATCGGCTACAATCTCACCGCGCTGCTCACGGCCAAGGGCTACGATCCCATCAAAATGGTGAAGGTCGGTGAAGCGTTCTACACCTCGCTGGGCTTGCCCGCGCTGCCCGACACGTTTTGGGAGCGCTCGCAATTCGTGAAGCCGCAGGATCGCGAGGTGGTTTGCCATGCGTCCGCTTGGGACATTGACAACAAGGACGACCTCCGCATCAAGATGTGCATCAAGGTCAACGCTGACGACTTCGTGGTGATTCATCACGAACTCGGCCACAATTACTATCAGCGCGCCTACAACCAGCAGCCGTTCCTTTACCTGAACGGCGCGCACGACGGATTCCACGAAGCCATCGGCGACTTCATCGCGCTCTCCATCACGCCCGAGTATTTGGTGCAAATCGGATTGCTGGACGCATCGCAAGTGCCGAGCGCGGACAAGGACATCGGGCTGCTCCTGCGGCAGGCGATGGACAAGGTGGCCTTCCTGCCCTTCGGTCTGCTGATGGACAAATGGCGTTGGGGCGTTTTCAGCGGCGACACCAAACCAGAGGAGTATCAAGCCGCCTGGACCGCGCTGCGCTTGCGCTATCAGGGAATCACGCCGCCCGCGGAACGACCGGCCACGGCCTTTGATCCCGGTGCGAAGTATCACATTCCGGGCAACACGCCGTATGCGCGCTATTTCCTGGCGAGCATTCTCCAGTTCCAATTCTACCAAGCTGCCGCCGAACAATCGGGCTGGAAAGGCCCGCTCCACCGCTGCTCATTCTACGGCAACAAGGAGGTCGGCACGCGCCTGAACCAGATGCTGGCGATGGGCGCATCCAAGCCGTGGCCTGATGCGCTCGAAGCGTTCACCGGCAGCCGCAAGATGGATGGCTCGGCCATGATCGCGTATTTCCAACCGCTAATGAAGTGGCTGGAGGAACAGAACAAAGGGCGTCCGCTGGGATGGTGATGCGCGGATACCCAAGGCCCGAAGGGCCGGCAGAAAATAGCCCACGGCGCAAGCCGTGGGGATGTTTCGAAACCCATGGAAAGCCCCGGCAGGGGGAATGGCGCTTACATAAGACCGAGTTTGCGGAGGCGTGAAATTTTACGGCGGTCACCGCGTTTGAGACGATCGCGGAATTTGCGACGTGGAGCGGCCAATCGAGGGTACTTGTTCCTCTTGCGTTTGACCGCGCGCGGTTCGCGTCGTCCAAGGCGCTCCGGCACCAGATCCGCGGCCAACGTGCGCAGCAGTTCTGTCCATAATTGCCCGCGTTTCTTGTTCGATTTGGCTTGGGCCATCGCGTGGGAGAATTGTCGCACGGAGTCCAGACTGCCTTTGAAGCTGATGCGCTCCAGCGGCACGTTGTGCTCGGTGGCCGCTTGCGACATGGTGCAACGAACCAGGTTGTGCGCAATGAGTCGCATATAGAAATCTTTCTGGGCCATTTCGGGCGAGCGACTGCGCAGACTTTCCATATGCAAGGTCGTTTTGAGGTCGTCCAGACACATTTCCAAACGCCATCGGCGCAAGTAGGCCTGAAGGATTTCCTGGGCGGGATACTCTTTGGAATCGAGCAAGGTCGTGATGACGGTGACTTGGCGAACGCGGAAGCCCTTTTGATAAAGGGAGCCTTTGACCGCGCGCAGGGTCAACGTGGCTGGAAGCGCCTGCCATTGCAGAAGCGTCATCCAAGGCGAAGCGGTGTTTCCTTTTTTCCATTGAATCAGCCAATCGTTGCGACCCAGGCGCTGGATTCGTCGTCGGCCATCGATTCGGCGAGTGGTCCGGCCGATGAAATCGACGTCCAAAGTGTGCTGCAGTAGAGCGATAAGCGGGTAGGAGCCGAAGCCACGGTCCCCGATGAGTATATCGCCTTTGGACAACTGGCTAAACAGTTGGGCCAGGAGCGACAGTTCCGAAACGGCCAGACTGCCTTGAGCGGTCGCCAGGATTGCTCCGCTCAACAGACTAAAGAGGACGACAAAACGCATCATGGGAAAACTCGGCTGGTCGGGCTGGCACTGAAGGGGAGGATAAGTCGCTCGATTTTTCCGGGTGTCGGCTAAAAGCGTGAGCGCCGAACCGTCGGCGAGCTTGACCGGACGGCCTTTCAAGAAGCTCATCGCGGGGACCAGTCGGTCAGCAAACCTGGCGGTGGCGGCCAAGGTCTTGGGGAATTGAGCCAGGGGCAGGCGAGCCTTGGCACGACAATAGGCGCCGTCCTCCTCGGAGATTTGAGGTCCGTTTTCCAAGCGAAAAAGGGCCTGGAGCTGACGCACCACTTCGCGGCAGGAAGCTTCTGGATTGAGAGTTTGCCAGAGCGAACACCAGAAAGTGCGCCAGCGCGTGTAGTGGCGATCCCGGCTGTTGGCCTTGGCGGAAGCTTTTGGAAAGAGTTCTTCGGGCAGCCATTGAGCGTAGCAGTTTTCCAACCGGCAGAGGGTGTAGGCGCGCACGCGCTCAACAGTTTGGGCAGTGCGGGAACCCATGGGAGCCAAACGGTGAAGCCAGGGACCAAAGAAGGGAGTGTGATTCATATAGGGCGGTATATATACCGCCCTATTGACAGCCTTGCTAGACTCTTTTGCATGACGACAGAACGCAATCTGACGCTGGCCCAATACGAACGTGAGTATGCCCGCCTGCGTGGACAATTGGCCAAGATCGGTTGGATCAGCCAGGGATACGTGCAGAACCGAGGGCCGGGTGCCGGTGGCCCCTGCTACCAATGGACGCGTAAAGTTAAAGGCAAGACGGTGAGCGTCGCACTATCCAAGGAGCAGTTTGAGTGGCTTCATGCGGCCATCCTTCAGTGGCGCCAACTGCAGGGCACTCTCAAAGACATGCAACGCCTGAGCAGGCGTATCCTTTTCGAGACCGTGCCTCATCCACCCCGACGCAAAAAGCTGGGCAAAAAGGTTTTAGGTCTTATGTAAGCGCCATTCCCCCGGCAGGGGCGGCAGAAAAAAATCGGGCTCATCACCGCACATTCCCAGCACGCAACGTTTTCAACGGATAAAAAGTCTCCCGCCAGCGGATGCCGCCCTGGCGCAGCGTCACGAAGGTCGAGTTGAGCACGGCGTAGCGGAACATCGGGCTCATACTGCACCAGACCTTCAAGCTCTCATCCGGCTCTCTGGGTGCGATCTTCTGGTTGATCAGGGCTGTCTTGAAAACCAGTTGCATTGCGGAGGTTTTTAGAAATTCGCTTTGTGCCCTCAGCTTCTGGTGACGCGATATTGCCCGCCTTGGGGCAGGTAGTGGAATGGCGCGTTGTGACCGGCCATGCGCGCCAGCCGCACATCAGCCGGTTCTTCAAGCAAGGTCTTGATGGTCTTGAGCAGGATGGGGATGTCCAAGGGTTTTTCCAACAGCGCCCCGACTCCGGCGTTGCATGCGGTGAACAGTTGGTTGGGTCTTGCCGTAATCACAATGACCGGCAACAGCGGCTTCTCGCCGCTGAGTCGCTCGAACGTGTCCCAGCCACTCTGGTCCGGCATATTGAGATCAAGCAGCACGAGGTCCGGAGACGCGCTGACGGCGAGTGCCAGCGCTGTGGCTCCGCCGGCGGCAGCCAGCACCCGATAGCCTTCTTCTCTCAGCACAGCTAACAGTGATTCACGCACGCCCGGGTCGTCGTCCACGACCAGAATGCATTTGCGCGTGGTGGGCACGCTGTCGGCGGATTGCTGGGCCGGTGGCGCCGCCGACGTGAGTCGGTTCTCTCCTGACATCTCCCGTCTGTCAGTTTTCTCACGACGGCGGCTGGGTGCGGCGGGCTTTGCGGGCGAAGAATTTTTCATAACACGATGCATCGGCGGGGTTAAGTCTTCACATCCTGGCTCAACAAAAATCGGGATGCTGCTTTGCGTTCGGTTTGCTTTCGAGCAAACGGGTGACAAAGCCCCGGTCGGTCACGCGCGCCATGCGACGGTCCGGCGACTCGTTCACCAGATATTTGATGGCGCGCAACAACACCGGGATGTTGAGCGGCTTTTCCATGAAGGCATCCACGCCCAGCCGCACGGCTTTCTCGTATTGGTTTGGGCGGGCGGTAATGACAATGACCGGCAGCAACGGAGCGACCCGGTCGAGTTGGGTGAAGGCCGTCCATCCGTCCCAGTGGGGCATGTTGAGGTCGAGCAAAACCAGATCGGGTGCATGTTCGATGGCGCGGGTGACGGCTTCTATGCCGTTATGGGCTTCGTCCACAACGTAAGCCTCCGATTCGAGCACGTCGGCCAACGCGCCGCGCACCGTGGCATCGTCATCTGCGACGAGGATGCATTTCAGGCTGGCAACCTTGTTGGCCGAAAGCTGCGAATCAGGATCTTTGCGGAGTTCGGAGGCAAGTGAATTCATAAGCGTTTCAAAGGTGATCGTGAACGTCCTGGAGGCTCACTCGTGCAATCCCCAGCGGTTACTGAGTGGGACGAACCGGGCAGGACCTGGTTGCGGGACTGTGAACTCCGCCACGGAGTCCGTGGCTGGACCTGACCGGGCTTTGAGTTCAGCGCGCGGATTGGGATCGTCTCCGGCGTAACCGCACCGAAAGTCACTGGTGTATTCATGGGGGGACGGGTTGAGATTGATGCCTCGCAGGGCAAGCGACCGGCTCGCCCCGCGAGGTTCACGTCGCGGTTACCTGCTCGTTCCGCTGTAAGGTGAATGCGACTGCGGCTGCTTGCCCGATTTGGCCGGCGTGAGGCTGACCGTTTTCATCGTGGCGACACCCTTGCCCGCTTCGTAACTGAGGAGTGCGTGCTCGCCCGCTTTGAGGTCAGTGGCGGACGCGGCTTTGCCGCCCTCGGTAAACCGGGTCTGCGCGTTCCATTGGAACGTGTGTTCGGTCTTTCCCTTGTGCTCCGTCAGGACCAGCGAATGATGCTCCTGGTCCACGGACTTGATTGTGCCCTGCTCGGTTTGGAGCTTCTGCGAGCCGGCGGCCATTGTCCCCGCCAGACCGAGGCCGAGAACACAGAGCGCCAGCGCCGAAGCTTTGAGCGTTCTGGAATTTGTTTTCATAACTTTCGATGTTGAATTGTTCTTTCTCGCGTTGCCCGCCGACTGTCAACGGGCGGTTCGCAGGTCGTTAAGCGTCGCCCGTGCCACCGGACACGCACGTTGATGGGCAGGACATTGGACCGAAGGGAGGTTTTTCCCAAGGCTCGCCATGGTCAGCGGCTTGCCATGCCTTGAGAAACAGGTTATCAGGCTGCTGTGGGGTGCGCGCGCGGCCCGTCGAACGGCCAGCCACCGGCTCTGTCCAATGACATGACCGCGCACCGACAAGGTGTTCGGCAAAACCAAGTGTGTCGCCCCTGCGCTCATATTTTCGTGTCCGGCTGGTTCTGTTGGCCGGAGGTATCAGCCTCATCGCCGTTCTGAGCGTGTGGGCCGTTTGGAACTCAGGCCGACGCGTGGATGAACTCCAACGCCGGCTCACCGCCGCGCACCTCGCCCGCTTCCGTCTCGCCGACGAATTCCAGCGCCGCCTCCTGGCACTGAACAACTCAATGTTGCGTTTCACGGTGCGCCGTGAGCCGGCGATATGGAGCGAATTCGAGCAAGCCAGCAAGGACCTGGACGGTTGGATTGACGAGCAGTCCTCCCAACTCAACACGGAACGCGAACGCGAAGTGCTCCGCCGACTCAACGACGCGTACGACAGTTACACCCAGGCCGCCCGGCAGGTGCAAGCCAGCCGGCAGCCGGTCGCGGTCCGCCCGGAAGCGTTTGCGGAGATCACCGAATTCGAGGGCAAGGCCAACGGTCTCCTTGCCTTGGGTCAGCAACTCGCCGAGGCCCACGGCGAGGCGCGGGAAGGCTTCCTCCGTCAGGCCAACGCCCAGCTTGGCCATTTGCGCTTCCTCCTCTTCGGCAGCGCGGCGTTGTCGCTGGCGTTCATGGCCGGGCTGGGCTGGTTCGTTTATCGCGACCTGATTGCGCCGCTGCGAACGCGGCTCGTCCAAAGCGAAGCGGTTTTGGAGCGACAGGAGAAGCTCGCCACGCTTGGGACGCTCGCCGCCGGCATCGCCCACGAAATCCGCAACCCGCTTACTTCGATCAAGGCGCGGCTCTACACGCTGGACAAGCACATCAAGTGGAACCCCGCCGGGCTGTCCGACTCGGCGCTGATTGGCGACGAAATCACCCGCCTCGAACGCATTGTGCAGGACGTGCTCCAGTTCGCGCGCCCCTCCGAACCCCGGTTCAAAGTGGTGCGGGCAGACGCACCGTTGCGCGAAGTCCACAGCCTGATGGCGGCCGCGCTGGAACAGAATCACATTCACCTGGCGCTCGAGGCGCAGACGGAGCAAGTCGTTTCGATGGACGTGTCGTTGATCAAACAGGTGGTCATCAACCTGGTTCGCAATGCCGCGGAGGCGATGGGAAAGCAAGGCACGGTGACGCTTCGCGCGCATCCCAGTCAGGCGAAACTCAATGGCCGCGTCCAGGAAGTCGCCGTATTGGAAGTGGCCGACACGGGCAAAGGCATTCCGCCGGAGGTTGAGAAACGGCTGTTCGACCCGTTCTTCAGCACCAAGGAAGCGGGGACTGGCCTCGGCCTCTCGATTGCCGCGCGCATCGTTGATAAACACGGTGGCGCTCTGCAATATCAGACCCAGGTCGGTCGCGGCACGACGTTCGGCATCGTCCTTCCCGTCGCTCCCAGCGAGGCGGATAAAGCCCAGCCGGACGCGACCGGAGTATGACCGATTCCGAAGCCAACGAACCGCCTCAGGCGGGGCAAACGCCAGGCGAACTGGCCAGAATCGCCCTGGTTGTTTTTCTGGCAACCTTCATCATCCCGCGGCTGCTCGTACTCCTTATGATGGCGCGGAAAATCCCGAACCTCTATCTTTACCTGGGCGGCACGCACGTGCATCACCTTAACCACGGCATCTTCCTCCTGGCGGGCGTCGGCGCATGGTTGTTGCTCAAACCGCCACGCGACCGCCGTTGGGCAGCGGCGCTTTACGGCTTCGGACTCGCCCTCACCTTTGACGAATTCGGAATGTGGTTGCATCTCGGCGGCGGCTACTGGCAACGGGCGAGTTGGGACGCCATCGTCGTCGTGGCGGCGCTGCTGGGTTTGTTTGCGTTCGGGCCGGCCCTGGCCCGCTACCGCTCCTACCATTGGTTGACAGCCGCAGCGGTGGTGATCGTCACCGTGTTATTCTTTTGGTTGCTCGTCGAATCCCTTGATCATGCGAGCAGGCGTGCGCTACAGAAACTGCAGCGCCTTGAGGAAACCTCGCCGCCGTGACCGCGCCGCAGTGTGCCAATTGCCCAGATAGCGCCTTGACGCTCGACCGTTCCTCACCGGTTCGCCGCCGCAGTTCCGTTGGCGTGATTCTTCAGAGCGAGCTTCATTCGAAATAAGCCTTCAAGACATATTGCAGCAGCATCCGCTGGGTGTTGAAGAACGAGCCGTTCAAGGCGATGGAGTGCCGCATAACCTTCAGCCAAGCGTCGCGATTCCCGTGGTAGAGCGGCGCAACGGCGTGTTCCAGCTTGTCGTAAAGCGAGTCAACATCGTGCGGCGTGCGGTCGCCGGCGGCGGGGACGGTCGAATCAATCGCCCAACCGGTCGTGCCCTCGATGCAGCCTTCGATCCACCATCCGTCCAGGATGCTCAAGCTGGGCACGCCGTTAAGGGCGGCTTTCATGCCGCTCGTCCCGGAGGCCTCCAAGGGTGGCAGAGGCGTGTTCAGCCAGCAATCCACGCCTGCGACCAGCATCCGCGCGAGAGTCCAGTCATAATCCGCCAAATAAACCAATCGCACCTCGGGCTGGAGCGCCTCGCGAGCTTGCACAATTTCCTGAATGAGATCCTTGCCCTGCTCGTCGCGAGGATGCGCTTTGCCGGCGAAGAGGACTTGCAGCCCTCCGATCTTCCCGGCCAGGTGTTTGAGCCGGCCCATGTCCGTCAACAGGAGGTGCGGGCGTTTGTAGGCTGTGGCCCGGCGGGCGAAGCCCAGCGTCAGCGTCTCGGCAAGCAGGCCGGCGTTTGTCTCGCCGTTGACGCGGTCGAGCAGCCCGCGCTTGGTCTGCTGGTGCGCCTCCCAGACCTCCGCTGGCGGAATCGCCAGCGCATAGCGCAGCATGAAGCTGTCCTCTCTCCAACCGGGGATGTGGCGATCGAAGAGGGCCTGGAACGGCGGCGAAGTCCATGTCGGGACATGCACGCCGTTGGTGATCGCGTCGATCTTGTAACGGGCGAACATGTGCTGGGAAACCTCGCCGTGGCGCTTGGCCACGCCATTGACGTAGTGGCTGACGTTAAGGGCCAGGTAAGTCATGTTCAACTCCCCCTCGCAGCAGAACACGTCGTGGTGCGTGGCGAGGTCGGAGCGTCCGAGCGCGCGATGGGCCATCTCGAGCGGAAACCTGTCATTCCCCGCTGGCACAGGTGTGTGAGTGGTGAACACGCAGAACTCATGCACGGCCACCACGTCCTCGTGGTTGAACGAGTTTCGCCCCGCCCGGCGCGCCCGCTCGTCCAACAGCTCCAGCGCCAGCAGACTGGCGTGGCCTTCGTTCATGTGAAAGCGCTGCAAGCCGTCATGACCGAGCGCGCGGAGCATGCGCACACCGCCGATGCCCAAGACAATCTCCTGACAAAGCCGATACCAGGCGTCACCGCCGTAAAGCTGGTCCGTCAGTCGCCGATCCCACTCCGAGTTTTCCGGCAAAGCGCTGTCCAGCAGATAAACCGGAACGATATTCCCGCCCGTGCCGCGCACGTCGAATTGCCAGGCCCGCAACCGCACCGCGCGTGCCTCGATGTTGACCGTCACGCGGGCGGGCAATTCCTTCACATGCTGCTCCACCGGCCAGGGGCAGGGTTCTTCATTCTGCCAGCCGTTCCCGTCGAGTTGCTGGCGGAAATAGCCCTGCCGATGCAGCAATGTCACACCCACCATCGGCATAGCGCCGTCGGCCGCCGAGCGCAGGGTGTCGCCCGCGAGGATGCCGAGCCCACCGCTGTAGGTGGGCATCAGCGGGTCAAGGGCGATCTCCATCGAGAAGTAGGCGATCAACTCTTTCTCCGGCATAACGCTTTATAGACGACGGACTCCTCCCTTTCCTGGTGAACCTGACTTGGGAGGAATCAATGGCCCCACATTACCCGTGCGCGGCCTTTGCGGGTCGTGGCTGAATGTTTTGGTTCACCCGGAAGAAGTTCGTCGGATCGTACTTTGTCTTGATAGCGGCCAGCCGGTCGTAGTTGCCGCGATAGGTCGCCTGTACGCGGTCGCCGCCTTCTTCCATCATGAAGTTGACGTACGCCCCGCCGGCCGAATACGGGTGCAACGCCGCCCAGTAATCCTTCGCCCATTTCGTGATCGCAGCAGCCTTGGCCGGGTCTGGGTCAATACCGGCGATCACCATCGAGTAGGTCACGTCCCGGTAACCAAACGCAGTCGCACTGGGTTTCACCCGTTGCACCGCACCGTCAATCGGATAAAGGTGCATTGTCGAGAGCGGCGTCGGAAGTTGCGAACCGAACCGTACGTGCTCGGCAATCGCTGCGTCCTTGAGTTCCTCCACAAAGTCCCCTTTCCAATACCACTGCAGCCCCGGCGGCAACAAGGGATCGAACAGGCTCTGCAACGCAGGGAACGGCATCGGGCCGAGATGCTCAAAAGCCGGCTGATGCGCAGCGCGCACACGCTGGAACACGCCGTCCGCCTGGCTGAGAGAACCGAGCCAGCACCAGATGATGCCGCACATGGTTTTTCCATGCAGCGATTCCGGGAACGGAGGTGCGGGTGGCACGCTCAGGATGGCGAAGTATCCGTAAAGATCTTCGTCCGCAGCCGGAAGGAACTCCCGGTACCATTCGAGCAGAGCGCGGGTCTGCTCGAAGTCCCACAGCATCACCCCCGCAAAAACCGTGTCCACGGGGTGGGATCGGAATAGAAACGAAGTGACTATACCGAAGTTGCCGCCTCCGCCACGCAACGCCCAGAACAAGTCCGGATGCTGCTGCGGGCTGGCCGTGGCGAATCGTCCATCGGACAACACCACATCGGCCTCAAGCAGATTGTCAATCGCCAACCCATACTTCCGCGAGAGATAGCCGTGGCCGCCGCCCAGCGTCAGCCCGGAAATACCGGTGGTCGAAACGATGCCGGCCGGGCACGCCAGGCCGAACGCATGCGTTGCGTGATCCACATCTCCCTGCCGGCAGCCCGCGCCAACCCGAACGGTGCGAGCCTTGGGATCAACCCTCACTCCCTTCATCAACCCGAGGTCAATCACCAGACCATCGTCGCAACTGCCCAATCCCGGGCCGCTATGGCCGCCGCCACGAATGGCCGTGAGCAGTTCGTTTTCCCGACCAAACTGCACTGCCGCGATCACATCGGCCGCGTCGGCGCACCGGGCGATGAACCGTGGCCGCTTGTCAATCATTGCATTGTAGAGGTTGCGGGCCTCATCGTAACGCGAGTCGCCGCGTTGGAGCAGTTCGCCCCGCAACATCGCTTTGAATTTCTCGATCCTGGTTTCATTGAGCATAAATCCTCCTGCAGATTTAACTGCGATCCGTTGACTGGTTCTCGTTCACCACGACGAAATGGCTGCCGCCCTGACTCCAGACCCGCAACAGGGCGTGTTTCTCCGGCACGTGCTTGCTGGCTTCGACTGCCTCCTCCGCGGTCTTGATCGGCTTGTGATCAATCTCCTGAATCACGTCTCCGACTCGAAGTCCCGCATCGTAAGAGGCGCTCCACTGGTCAATGTCAGTGACGACCGCGCCATGCACCGAATCGGGAATGTTAAACTGGCTGTGGGCGGCGGCGGTGAGGTCGCCCACCGTGACGCCGTTCAATCCCTCGCTCTGGTCTTCGCCGGGTTGGTTGGACGCCACCAACTTTTGCGCCGGCATTTCCTTGAGCGTGACGGCCAAGGTCTTCTCCTTTCCGTCGCGCAGGAGTTTGACATCAACTTTGCTGCCGGGCGCGGCGCTGCCGACCATGAGCTTGAGATGACGGCTGTCCGGGACGTTCTTGCCATCGAATTCAGTGATCACGTCGCCGCTCTTCAAGCCAGCGGCGGATGCCGGACCATCCTTCGTCACTTCGCCGACTAAAGCGCCGCTTGTCTTCTGCACGTTGAATTCCCTGGCTAGTTCGGGCGTGAGGTCCTGGATGCTTACGCCGAGATAGCCGCGGACCACCTTGCCGGTCTTGATGAGCTGGTCCATGACGCTGCGGGCGAGATTGATCGGGATGGCAAAACCGACGCCCTGGTTGCCGCCGCTGTGGCTGAGGATGGCGGTGTTGATTCCGATGAGCCGGCCTTCGGCGTCCACCAGCGCGCCGCCGGAATTGCCGGGGTTGATCGCCGCATCGGTCTGAATGAAGTCTTCATAATCCTCGATGCCCATTCCGCCGCGACCGGTCGCGCTGATGATGCCCATGGTCACGGTCTGACCAACACCGAATGGATTGCCAAGCGCCAGCACCATGTCCCCCACGTCGAGCTTGTCGCTGTCGCCGAGGGTCGCAACCGGCAGCTCCTTCGCGTCAATCTTCAACACCGCGATGTCGGTTTGCGGATCGCGCCCGATCACCTTGGCGGTGTATTGGGTCCGGTCCTTCTCGAGTGCAACCTGAACGTCATCCGCGCCGTCCACGACATGGTTGTTCGTGAGAATGTAGCCGTCGTCCGTGACGATCACGCCTGAGCCGAGACTCCGTTGCTTGAAGGTGCGCGGCTGGCGGCCCTGCCCGTTTCCGCCGAACGGTGTTCCGAAGAATCGCTGGTACAACGGGTCCTCGAAGAACTGCCGCATGTCCGGCATCGAGTTGCGGATGGTTTTCGTCGTGAAGACGTTGACGAGGGTTGGCGCGACCCGGTGGACGACAGGCGCGAAGCTCGTGGTGAATCGCGCCTCGCGCGCCAGCGGGCGTTCGTCCACGATGACGGATGCCGGTTGTTGGCCCGCGCCAGCGCGGGATTTGTCCAGTTCGTGCGTGACGGCTGCCGAGCCGATGGCAATTTCGGCCAGCGCCAGCAGTGACGCTGTGGCCAGTGTTGATTTCAGTGAGGTTTTCATGGTTCTGCCTTTCTTCAACTGCGCACTGGCCCACGCTGGACGTGGCGCAAGAGTCGTGGTTGTCGTGTCATAGTTTGGCTTCCTTCAGACTGAAGCAGCCGGGGGCGGATGTGGTACTCCAATGCGTACGCACTGCCTGCCATCCGCGCCGCACCTTCTGTTGCAGCGCGTCCATGTAGAGGATCCACCATCTCGAACAGCACGCGGATTCTGCCATGTTGTTGGACCATTTGTTCGAACTTCGGCACGAACTGCCGGTAGTCGGCATGGTCGAGTTTGCCACTGACCTGCACTTCCAGCACTCTGCCGCCATTCTTTTCGTTCAGTTTGATTGCCATAACTGTTTCCTGCCGTTGCGATTTTCAATCGCCGATGGATTTGGCTCACGCTCCGAACCGTGCATGAACCTTCGTGGTCCTTTGCGCGGGCGCGGCGCGGGCTCACTCGCCACGATTCCAAGCAAAGCCTGTCTTGTGCCGGGGTGAAGTGGGTGAAATCGCCCGTAAACAAGGCAGACCGCCCATTCCAGCCATTCCGATCTGGCAAGCGACTGACCAGGACGATGATCAATGGCTTCCCACGCCGATGTGCGATTCAGGTCAGACCAGGGCGGCTGAGTTGTTCGACACCCTCGACACCCTGTCTTGCGGTTTGGGAGTTCCGCATTTCCGCGTTGAGAAGGCCGCTGGCCATTGTATCCTCCGTCTGCATGAGCGCTGCTCGCATCCTACTGATCGAGGACGACACTCGCCTGGCGGCCAATCTGCGGCAGGTGCTCGAAGACGAGGGCTTTGCCGTCACGCATTGCACCCGCGGCGACGACGGCCTGCGCCGCGCCACCGCCGACTCCTTCGAGGTCGTGCTCACCGACCTGCGTTTGCCCGGACTCGGCGGCCTGGATCTGGTTCGTCAACTTCACGAGGCGCAGCCGCGCCTGCCGGTCGTGCTCATGACGGCGCACGGCACGATTGAAACCGCGATTGAAGCCACCAAACTGGGCGCTTACGACTACCTGCAAAAACCGTTCGAGATGGATGACCTGCTCGAACTTCTGGACAAAGCCGCCGATGCCAGCCGGCTCATGCGCGAACCGGTCGCGCTCGCTGAGACTCCTCCAACTCGTGTCGCCCTCGTGGGCGTCAGCTACGTGATGCAGCAGGTCTGCAAGGAAATCGGGCGTATGGCCGCCAAGCCTGTCTCCGTGTTGATTCGCGGCGAGACCGGCACGGGCAAGGAGCTTATCGCGCGCGCCCTTTACCAGCACAGCGACCGCGCCAAAACGTCCTTCATTGCCGTCAATTGCGCGGCGATCCCCGAAACGCTCCTCGAAAGCGAACTCTTCGGCCACGAACGCGGCGCGTTCACCGGTGCGGAACAGCGGCGCGTGGGCCGGTTCGAGCAAGCGCACCACGGCACGCTGTTCCTCGACGAAATCGGCGACCTTTCGCCCAGCACGCAGGTGAAACTGCTGCGCGTGCTCCAGGAAAAGTGCATTCAGCGCCTGGGCAACAATGAAACCATCCCCGTGGATGTGCGGATCATCGCCGCCACGCACCGCGACCTGGAAACGATGATCCGCGAAGGCCGCTTTCGCGAAGACCTCTTTTACCGCTTGAGCGTGGCCACGATTGAATTGCCGCCGTTACGCGCCCGGCGCGAGGACATTCCCGTGCTGGCGCAGCATTTTCTCCTTAAGAACGCCACCGAGTTCGGCTTCGACCCGCCGCGCATCACACCCGATGCCGTGGCATTACTGCAAACCGACCCGTGGCCGGGCAACGTTCGCGAACTGGAAAACGTCATCCGCCGGCTCTTACTCGTCTGCCGCGGAATGCCAATTGATGCGGAAACGGTGCGCCAGGCTCTGGCCGCGCGCAACCCCGAGCGGCAGCCGCCCGCGCCCTCACTGCCGACGCTCGCCGCTGATCTGCTTAAACGCGCACAGGACAAAGCGGCGGGCGATGCCCACGCGCAAATCCTCGCGGAAGCGGAACGCGAGATTCTCACGCAGGCCATCACGCTGGCGCAGGGCAATCAGAGCCAGGCGGCCCGCTGGCTTGGTCTTTCCCGCCTGACCTTGCGCGAGAAACTCACGGCGCTCGGGTTGCGTAACGCCCATTCAAACCACCCTCAGCCGTCCAGGGAATAGTCCCATTGCGGCGACGCTCACGGTGCAAGGTGATAAGCCGCTTGCCACCTTCTGGCTGCCAACTTGCCAATCCGTCTTCACCGCAAATGCAGTTTGCGCGGAAAACCGCAGGATTTCTTGATTGGTTCGCTTGGCACTCGTCTCGCTTTCGTATGGGTCATGATTGGATGGCCGGAGATTGTTGGCATTTTGGTCGTGGTGCTCGTGCTGTTTGGCGCGAAGAAAGTTCCCGAACTGGCGCGCGGACTCGGTCAGGGCATCAAGGAGTTCAAAAAGGCGACCCGCGACGTTCAGGATGAAATTGAACGGGCCGTTGAGGACGAACCGCGCCGCGCGCCGCCGGAACCGCGCCCTCCCACTTCCGATCAATCCACGCCTGTCGCGAGACTGTGAGACGCATCGGCGGCATCGGTTAAACGGCGAACCCTGTCGAGTACTGACAACACACGGACTAGAAGACTGAGAATGAAAGGAAGCCTTCCCATGCTGCGTATCGGCTTGATGGCGATATTCGCCGTCACGGTTTTGGCGCTGAACTACCGCGAACTGTTTCGCTCCAAACGCGTCCAGCAGGCCCGCAGCTCAATCGAACTGATTGATGTCTCCCGCCGGGTTCTCGTCGTGCGAAGTGACGATGCCGCTCGCAGCCATTCGTTCACCTGGGATGAGAAAACGGGGTTCTTCAACATAGACGGCGCGATCACGCCTCAAGCAACCGCACCCGGCCAGAGAGTCTGGGTCGTCTATGTGACCCATCGCGGTCAGGAAGTGGCGTCCCGCATTGAGGTCGAACCTGTTTACGACAGCCAGACTTAATTTGAGGCAAGTCCTCCTCGGCCTATCAGGACTGCGCGAACCTCTGGGCAGCACACCTACCGCATGTTCCCCGCGCGCAATGTTTGCAACGGATAGAACGTCTCGCGCCAGCGGATGCCGCCCTGGCGGAGCGTGACAAAGGTGGAGTTGAGCACCGAATACAGGAATAGAGGAAACATGAGAGGCACGTAAAACGCACTACGACACGACCAGCCCAGTCGTCGCGCGAGCACTGCGGCCGGCACAATCACCAAGAACGGCGACAACGCGGCGGCGAGTCCGATCCACGTTCCGGAAACCAGACCGAGAACGAGGATGGTGAAAACCAGAATGACGAACCCACTTCCCGCCAGCACCAATCCAGTCCGGTAATCCACGGCGGCGAAGTAATTCTTCTCCATGAGCTTCACCGTGCCCCAGGCCGTCGTGCCCCAGTGACATTCCACGTCGTCGCCGCCGATGAACGCGCGCGTTCGTTTGCCCGCGCGGCGCAGGAGCAATCCAAGTTTCACATCATCCACCACGGTGAGGCGTAATGCTTCGTAACCGCCGCATTGCCGATAGGCCGTGGCGCGGACCAGGTTGAACGCGCCGATGCCGATATGCGATTGGGGCCGGTTGCGATTCACGCCGGAAATCCAGTTCGCCAGACTGATCAGGAACAGCAGGTGTGACGCCTTCAAACCGATGCTGCCGCCATCCAGACCGGAAACCAGCGTGACGTGATCCGCTGCGTCGCGTTCCGCCACCCGCAGGGCGCGCGCGATCACATCCGGCTTCAACCAGCAGTCGGCATCCGTGAAGAGAATCCAGTCGCCCGTGGCTTCGCTCGCACCGACGTGGCAGGCGTGACACTTGCCCAGCCAGCCGTCCGGCAACACCTCCACGCGCTGCACGCGCACCCGTGAATCCTCCTTCGCCAATCGTCGGAGAATCTCGCTCGTGCCATCAGTGGAACGATCGTCCACGACGATGACTTCAAGCTCCACCTCGCGTTGCGCGAGCAAACGGCGAATCGTTTGTTCGATGCGCGCCGCCTCATCCCGCGCGGCGATGATCACCGAGCATTTGATCCGGCTTTCCGTCGGCGCTGGTGGGAGGATCTCCAGCGTCAGCAACCGCCGCACCCAGCGGATGTGCCAGAGCGTGCTGATTGCCCAGAACAGGAACAACCCGGCTGTTCCAGTGAAAACAAGTGTGGCCCACATGGAGTGAATGGAGTGGACTATGACTGCTCCCCGGAAATGCGCAAGGCTCGCGCACTCGGCCAAATCAGCCAAAGTCTCCCGAACTTCGAGTCTCTTGAGTTCGGGGTTTGAACAACCGGAAGAACCGATTGCCCGGCGATGGGCCGACACTGATAGACTTGGTCGTACCGTTGTCGGTGACGGTTTCAGTCGGCGTAGTCCAGTTGCCTGCGCTCAGGTTGGTGTTCTGCTGCACCTCGAAACCAGTCGCGGCAGATGGCCACGAGACGATCATCAATGCATTTAAACGCGCAATGTTCAGTGATGGCACGGCAGAGCCACCGTAACGGCGGGCCACATACGGGCGCAGCACGCCATTGACCGTGGTGAAATCGCTGCCGATGAGCACGTTGCCATCCGATTGGGCGATGACCCTACTGCCATGACGCCCACTCCCTCTGAACAACCGCTGTCCGCCGAAGTGATCCGCTGCGCCATGCCGGAAGCCCACGTCCTGACTGCATTGGGGTCGGACCGGTTCAGATGGAACACATAGACATGGAGAGAGTCGTCAATGAGATTGCTCTGGTTTCTCCCGCTCGGGGGCGGGGCAGTTTGACGCGACCGGTCCCACTGAAGCGGCGGGTGTCGCCCGCGCGATCCAGCAAGTCGCGAGGGTCCGAAGCTCTTGAATCGGAATGTTCAGACGGTCAAAAAGTTTTCTGATCTCGACTTCGTTCCGGTAGGGCTGGGTTTCCGATGCCGCCTGAATAAAGGCCCGGGGGTCTTTCATCTTTCGCACGATTCTTTGCATCTTCAACGTGGTCGCCTTCTCGCGAATTGTGCCGAAGGTCGCCAGCCGGAGCATTAGTGCCGCAGCGCCCAGCCAGCCGGTGCCTGAGTTTTTCATCACCCAGCGAAACATCTGCGGCCCGGTCAGCAGGTACGTCTCCAAACTTCGGCGATGCAGCACGACATTGCCGCTCAACAATCCGAGTTTGGTGAGAAAGCTTTCGAGCGCCGGACTGAGTCGGTAAAACGCGACGAACATCTTCCCGCCCGGCTTCACCACTCGCTGGCCCTCGCGGAGAATGCAGCGGATCGCGTTTTCATCACTGTTGAAATCAATCACCCCGGTCGCGTAGATGATTGTTTCGTAAGTGGCATCGCCCAGCGGCATCGCTGACGCATCGGCCTGGATCAGAATGATTCCCCGGCGGCTCCTGGCACGCCGGACCATCTCGGCACTGAAATCCACGCCGTCGCATTGGAATCCCTTCGACTGCAACTCCGCGACGATCAACCCCTGACCGGCGCCCACTACCAGCACCGGTTCGCGAAGTTCAGACCGGATGTGGTGAAGGCTGGGCAGATCAAAGTAGTTGTTCTCGATCGCGGAGTGAAATGGCGCCAGCGCATCCCAAAAATCAGCGGGCTGTTTCATGTGAATTGGCTTCACATACTTAGGCAGGTGACAGAAACAGTCAATGGGTTGGGAGGGGTCGGTTTGGCAGCGTCGATTACGGTTTGTACAACCGGAAGAAGCGACTGCCTGGCGCCGGGCTGACGCTGATGGACTTGGTTGTGCCGGTGTCGGTGACGGTTTCAGGCGGTGCGGTCCAATTAGGCTTCTTCAGATCGATGCTTTGCTGCAACACGAAACCAGTCGCGGCAGACGGCCATGAGACAATCATGAAATCACCGGACTGCGTAATGTTCAGCGCAGGCGCGATGGAATTGCCGAAAAGCCGGGCGACATACAGACGCAGCACACCATTCACAGTGGTGAAATCGCCACCAATGAGCACCTTGCCATCGGGTTGCAGCACGATCGAGCGAACACGCGCGTCCGGTCCTGTGCCGGGATGGAAACTGGTGTCCAAACTCCCGGTGGCCTCGAGTCGCGCGATGTGCTCGCGGTTCGTGCCGTTGATGGCGGTGATGTCACCGCCGATGAGCATTTTGCCGTCAGGTTGAACCGCCACGGCACTGATTCGATTTGGATAGCCGTTCACAGCCGGAGCAGGGTTGAAGCTGTCGTCCAGACTTCCATTGGAATTCAGCCGGGCGATGCCATCGCGGTTCGTGCCATTCACCGCAGTGAAATCGCCGCCGATGAGCACCCGGCCATCCGATTGCAGCGCGATCGCAGCAACACGCCCGTTCGCTCCCGCGCCGGGATTGAAACTGTTGTCCAGACTGCCATCCATATTCAGCCGCGCAATGTTCCGGTGCGTGTCATTGGTGGTGGAGAAGTATCCGCCGATCAGAATTTTGCCGTCCGGCTGTTGGGCCAGTGCGTTCAATTCAGAGCCGATGACCGGCTCAAAGCTGCTCTCCAACGCACCGCTGGCGGTGAAGCGGGCCAGCAGAGGGCGGTAAACTTGATAGAAAAACAACTCTCCGGTAATCGTGGTTACGGAGTTGCCGCCGACGAGCACTTTGCCATCCGCCTGTGCCAATACCGCAGCGGCGACGACCCCATAATAACATCCGAAGCTGGGATCGGGAAAACAATCCTCTGTGTGAAAGAACGCCGACAACGGCGGATCAAATGGCGTCGAGATGAATCCGCTGTCCCGAGTCCCGTTTGCATGAAGCCGCGCCCTCCCGAGTTGGTTTGTGCCATTGACCAACGCGAGCCCATCCCCGATGGGCACGGGCCAAGGGTCGCCTGCGGCGAGCGGGCGGCCCACCAGCACCTTGCCATCCGCATGTAACGCCAGGGAGAACACCGCGCGCCCCAGGTCGCTGCCCGGATCAAATCCCTCATCGAGACTGCCGTTGGCGTGGAGTCGCGCAATGTGATTGCGATTCGCGCCATTGACCGTCGTAAAATTGCCACCGACCAACACCTTGCCATCAGCTTGCAGGGCGAGCTTCAATGCCCAACTGGAATAATCAGTAATTCCCGTCCCGGGATTGAAGCTGACATCCAATGTCCCGTTGGCATCGAGGCGGGCGATGCCGTTGCGATTCGTGCCATTGACCGCCGTGAAATAGCCGCCGCCGATGAGCACTTTTCCGTCTGGTTGCAGGGCCACGGCCGACACCGCGCCGTTCGCGCCCGTGCCCGAATTGAAACTGCTGTCCAACGTGCCATTGACATTAAATCGCGCGATGCAGTTGCCATACGTGTTGGTGAAATTACCGCCTGCCAAAACTTTGCCGTCGGACTGGAGCGCCACCGATTCAATCCACGATGAGTCCCCGCCGCGAATCCCGGCGTCGGGAACAAAACTGCCGTCCAGACTGCCATTGGCATTGAGGCGCGCGATTCGCTGGCGATTCGTTCCGTCCAAGGTGGTGAAATGACCGCCGATAATGACCTTGCCATCCGATTGCGTGGCAATGGACGTGACGAGACCGTTGGCTCCGGTGCCGGGATTGAAACTGGGGTCGAGCGTTCCATTGGCATTGAGTCGGGCAATAAAATTCCGGTTCGTGCCATTCACCGAGGTGAAAGTTCCACCGACCAACACCTTGCCATCCGGTTGCACCACGAGGGATGAGAACTGGCCATAATCAGAATAGTACTGGGCTGTGGCGGGTTGAAAGCTGTCGTCCCGACTCCCGTCGGCGTTCAGCCGGACCACGCTGGATTCGTAATAGTCGTCGCAGTATTCATCCTCACAGACTGTAAACTTGAGAAAGGTGCCGACCAGCAACTGCCCGTCGGCTTGCAGCGCGAGCGCATGAATCGGGTTGTAGGCCGGGATCGGATTGAACGTCGGATCGCCGCTGCCGTCCGCATTGAGTCGGGCGAGATTGGTGCGCATCAGGCCCCTGACCGTGGTGAACTGACCGCCAATGATGGCCTTGCCATCCGGTTGCACGGCGACGGCGTACACCGCCCCATTGACGCCCGAGCCGGGATCGAAGGAGAGGTCCACATCGCCGGCTGCGCCGTACGAGTGGAGGCAGAGGGCGGTCAGGTGCAACAGGAGAGTTGCGGCGAGAATGATCGTCCGGACCGGGAATGGTTTGTTCATAGCATGATGGCCTTTCAACCAGTCATGCGGAATGGGCGGGCGAAACCCCTCAAAAAAGTTTTGGCCCGCGGCGGATTGCCTGGAAAGACGTCGGTACAGCGCGGTTGAATGGCCAATGTCGCGGCGGCGTTTTGGAGTGCGGTGGCAAAGCGCAGCCGCGACACCGCTTTCGGTTGCTGAATGAACTTCCAAAGCGGCGTGGCGCTTCGCTTCCCGCCGCACTCCAGGATGCTTCGCGCGTTTCGGAAGTGCCGCCTCGCTACGGCTTGGGAGCGGCGGGCTTCTTTTCAGCTTCGGCCCGGTCGAACTCCGCCAACTTCCTGCTCCATTGGGCGACTGCGTCCGATTGACCCGTGGTTTCGTAGAGTTGCACCAGACGTTGCATAGCTTCCTTTAGGCGTGGCTTGCCGGCGTCGGCGATCTTGTCCTCCCGCTGCTTCATGCCTTCATAACCAGAAAGCAACAACGGTTCAGTCTCGGTGTATTTCTTCTGCCCGAGCAGACTGCCGCCCAACAAGCTTCGGACATTGAACGTCCGCCAGTCATCCGGGATGAGTTGCTCGCGCAGGGCCAGACACTCCCGGGCCACTGCTTCCGCCTCCGACGGTTTCTGCTCGTCCAGCAGCGCCTTGGTCAATTCCGCCAATTGACCGTGATTGCGATAGGGCTGGCCCGACTCGTAGAGCCTCAGTCGTTCGATATAACCGGGTTTCTGATTCTCATCCTGTAGCAAGGCAATAGCCTCTTGTTGAACCCGGACTGCATTTGTAAACTGGCCGACCTCGGCATACGCGGCCGCCAGAGTGTCCACGATCAGCGGGTCTTTGCGGTTCGTGCCGGCAACGGCCTTTTCCGCCAGAATCAAGGCGACTGGCCCGTCCCGGAGCTTTGGAGCAGCGGCGGTTGCCAGCCTGAACGCGATTTCATTCAAGGTATGAGCGTTGGCATCCTTGGCCGCTTCGAGAAAGAGGGCTTTGGCTTCGGCATAATTCCCCTGACGCCCGAGCGCCTCGGCGAGATTCTTCAACGCTTCGGCTGTGTCAGGGTTGGCGTTGCCGGAAAGTTTCTGGTGCAGCGCGAACAATTCGCGCGCGGTGGCTTCGGCTTCGGCCAGCTTGAACTGATCGCGGAGAATGTAGGTCAACAGGTCCAAGGTGCGGGCGACTTCGATGTGTTCGTTGCCGAGAAGCTTTCGGCTGATCGCGAGGGATTCCCGAATCATGGTTTCCGCCTCGGTGGGTTTCCGCTGGTCGCGGAGCAAAGCGGCGAGTTGGTGGTACGAATGAGCTACCGCAAGACCGTCGTCGCCCTGATCCTTTCGGCGCGATGTCAATTCCTCGCGCCACACGGCTTCGGCCTCGGTCAGTTTGCCTTCCCGCTTGAGGACATCGGCCAGCAACGACAGCGTTGCCGTCAGGTCGCGACGGGCGTTGCTGGGTTCGTTCTGTCGGATCGTAGACGCCTCGCGCGCGGTGATTTCGGCTTCGGCCAGCTTGCCTTGATCGCGAAGAAAAACTGTCAGGTCATAAAGCGTCGCAGCCACTTCGTGGTGTTCGCTCCCCAACCGCTTTCGCTTGATCGCCAGCGCCTCGCGCGAGAGCGTCTCGCTCTCCGCGTCATTCCCTTGAAGATGGCAAGTCCAGGCGAGCAGGTGGAGTGCGAAAGCGACGTCCAGATGTTCGTTGCCCAACCGTTCTCGCCGAATCACCAGTGACTCACGAGCCACGGATTCCGCCTCGGCGAGCTGACCTTGGTCGCGCAGGAAAAGGGCGAGATGTTGGAGTGAGTTGGCCGCTTCCGCACTGTCGTTTCCATGGGCTTTTCGGAGCGCCGCCAGTTCCTCGCGCCACAGGGCTGCGGCCTTCTCCGCCTGGCCTGTGGTCTGGTAGAGTTGCCCGAGGCGTTGACGGGCTTCCCACATATACCGGTCGTTGCCCGAACCCTTGTCCTTTCGCGCATTCATGCCTTGGAAACCGGAAAGCAGCCACGGCTCGGCCTCGGTGTATTTCTTTTGCATGTGCAGATTGCCCCCAAGCAGACTCCGCGTGTGGAGTGTCAGCCAGGTGTCAGGCAGTTTAGTCTCGCGGATGGTCAGGCACTCGCGAAGAGTCGTCTCAACCTCGGACGACTTTCCCTGCGCCTCGAGAAAGGTGGCCAGGCCCTCGAGCGTGGCGGCTACTTCGGGATGCTCGTTGCCGAACAGCTTTCTGCACATCGCGAGCGCCTCGCGTGATACCCCCTCAGCCTCTGCCGGTTTGCTTTGATGATAAAGCACCCAGGCCAGTTGACGGAGAGCGCCGATCGTCGCGCCTGGGTTACTGGCGGTTTGGTTCCGCAAGATGGCCAAGGCCTCGCGGATGGTGGTTTCCGCCTCGGCCAGTTTGCCTTGTTCGCGCAGAAAGATGGTCAAGTCGGCCAGCGCCCAGCTGACATTGGGGTGATTCTCTCCGACTGATTTCCGCCAGATGGCCAATTCCTCGCGCGAGAGGGCTTCAGCTTCGACGCGGTTGCCCAACCCGTTGAGCGTCCACGCCAGCGGGTGAAGAACGTAGGCCACACCAGGGCTGTCACTGCCCAGCAGCTTCCGGCGCAGTGCCAGCGCCTCGCGCCACAGGGTTTCCGCTTCAACCAGCTTGCCCTTGGCTTCGACGATTCGAGCCACGGAGTCGAGCGAGTCCGACACGGCCATGTGCTCGTTTCCCAGAAGCTTTCTCCTCATCGCCAGCGCCTCGCGGAAGATCGTCTCCGCTTCGGCTTTACGCCCCTGTTGACTCAGCGCGGCCGCCACCTGATCAAGCGCGGTTGCAACTTCGGGATGCTCGTCACCGAACAACTTCCTGCGCAAGGCCAGCGCCTCGCGATACATGGCGGCGGCGTTAGGGTATTCGCCAAGATCAAGATAGACGTTGCCGAGCGTCGTCCGCAGATCCGCTTCCACCGCAGGTTGTCCCTTCAACTCGGCCAGACGGCGCGCGGTCTGTTCCAAAATCTTCCGCAGCATTGTCGTGTCCCGGCCGAGCGCGGCTGACGGACCGACGCCTTTGAGCATGTCCTGCATGAACCGGGCGACCTGCCGGCTCTTGGCCGCTTCGGTCTGGGCGATCTTTCTTTCGATGTCGGCTTCCTCGCGTAACTTGATCTGCTCCCGTTCCGCGCGCGTCGCCCGCAACGCCTGCCAGGTGCTCGCTAAAACGCCCAGTCCAAGCACGATGATGAGCGCTGTCGCCGCTGCGAACCCGAACTTGTGCCGGCGAACGGTTTTCTGGAACTCATACAGGCGACTGGGAGGACGGGCCGTAATCGGCTCGTTGTCCAGATGTCGCTGGATGTCCATCGCCAATCCATTGGCCGTCTCGTAACGGCGGGTGCGGTCCTTCTCCAGACATTTCATCACGAGCCAGTCGAGATCGCCGCGAATCAGGTGAATCAGCTTGGGCGGTTCGACGTGCCGCCGCTTGGCCACCGTCGTCAGGTCCATTGCCTGCATCGTGCTCAGGCAGGTCGAAGGTTTGGGCGGTTCATCCTCGCGAATCTTCCGACGCATTTCATCCACCCCCGCCGCCTGCAGTTCCTTCGCATCAAAGGGCGTGTTGCCGGTGAGCAGTTCATAAAGCAGGACGCCGAGGGAATAGATGTCTGCGCGCGTGTCCACATCCAGTCCGCTCATCTGCGCCTGTTCCGGACTCATGTAAGCGGGCGTGCCGATGAATTGCGCAAAGGCGGTAAACACCGTTTTGTCCGTGAGCTGCCCGACGGTGGCTTTGGCGATGCCGAAATCAATGACCTTGGGCACGGCCACGTCGTCATGCAAGGTCACCAGAATGTTCGAGGGCTTGATATCGCGATGAATGACGCCCTTCTGGTGCGCGTGCTGGATGGCCTGGCAAACCTGCGTGAACAACTCCAGCCGTTCCGTGGTCGCGAGTTTGTTCTGGTCACAAAAGTCTGTGATCTTGATCCCGCGCACCAGTTCCATGACGAAGAACGGTCGCCCCGTTTCCGTCGCGCCAGCTTCCAACACTTTGGCGATGTTCGGATGATCCATCATGGCCAGCGCCTGTCGCTCGGCCTCGAAGCGAGCGATGACCTGCTTCGTGTCCATGCCCAGTTTGATGACCTTGAGTGCCACGCGACGGCGCACCGGAGTCTCCTGTTCGGCCATGTAAACCACGCCGCAGCCGCCCTCGCCAATTTGTTCCAGTAACTTGTAGCGGCCAATCTGGTCGCCGGGCTCTTCCGTCAAGACGGGGGCGGGCTGGGGGAGTTGCGCGTGCCGGAGAAAATCGCCCGCGCCTTCGTGGGCCTGCAGCAGCGCGAGAACCTGTTCCTTCAACGCCGGCTCATCGCGGCAGGCCTCGGCCAGATATTGGTCGCGCTCCGCGCCAGGCGGCCGGTCTTTGGCCTCGTTGAAGATTTCGATTAGTCGGTCCGCGCTGGCCATGAATGCTTTCTGAAGGCGACACCGCCTCTGCTACACTATGCGACATAAACCGCTGAAACCCCTCAGGATTATCTTTCCGATCCGTCGCGGGTCTTCTGCATTTCCTGAAACAGCCAGGCGCGGGCGAACGACCACAGCCGCTCCGCCGTCGCCAATGAGACGCCCAGTTCTTTGCCCGCCTGTTCCTGTGTCAAACCGACAAAGAAACACAACTTCACCACTTCCGCCGCGCGTGAATCCACGGTCGCCAACCGATCCAGGGCTTCATCGAGCGCGAGCAATTCGTCGTCGGGCATGGGCAGCGGCAATTCCACTTCAGCCACGTCCACGCGCTGCAATTCGCCGCCGTGCTTGAGTCGCTTCTTGCGCCGGGCCGACTCCACAAGGATGCGTCGCATTGCTTCCGCTGCTGCCGCAAAGAAATGTCCGCGCCCGTCCCACTGCTGCCATTGACCCGGTCCGACCAACCGCAAATACGCCTCATGGACCAGCGCTGTGGGTTGGAGCGTATGGCCGGATGCTTCGTTGGCCATCTTGTGCGCCGCGAGCCGGCGTAGTTCTTCGTACACAAGCGGGAGCAGTTCATCGGTGGCCTTCGCGTCACCGTGTTCAATAGCTTGGAGGATTTGGGTGACGTCACTCATGCGGCTTCACGAGGAAATACCCGTTGCAGCCCACAAACCCAAGGACAAAGCAATGCGTCAGCAGTTTTTCGTGGTCGTCGCCCGGCGCGATAGCGAGCGTCTCCAGTGCTGGCAACCATCATACGCAGCGTATGTGCCAAAGCGTGAAGCTGGTCATGGCGAGGAAGGCCGCGGGGTTACCGTTGAAGGGGAGAGTCATCCACATGGAATTGGTTGCGTCTGAGCATAACGGCCTTCTGCAAACAAGCAATGGGCATCATTCGTCCCCGGGTCACGTTACGGCGAGTCAAGCTGTATCCCGGCCAGCGAACCTGTTCGGCTAAACGATGCGATCTTTACGGCGAGGCCCGGGCAGTGGCGGCAGAGGCCCGTTCGAGCATTTCCAGGAATTTTTCGGTTCCGCCAAAGAACGTGTGATTCGTCCCAGCAGTGAACCGCTTGGCTTGCTGGAGGTATTCAGCGTACTGGCCGCAGTCATAGGCATCGTTGGCGTAATTGTGCCGCCAACTCACCGCCTCGGGATTGAGGGCAAAAAACCGTTCGTATGAGGCTTGGACATCCCGCCAGACCGCCGGCCGATGCCAATACGCCGGGGAGTTGCTCTGACTGTAGTAGCACGCGAGACTGCGGTGAAGATCCGCCAGCACCAACGGCACCTGGCCACCCCACTGCGGGGAAGTCGTACACGAACGAGCGAATTTTAGCGCGGCAGCTTCCGAACCGTACCATCTGGGTGCAAGGTAGAATGACATCAGGGAAGCAGCGTCATAGAAATTGGTGTTCAGCGACATCGCACGGTTGAACCAGGTTTCCATTCTGGGCCGGCTGCGGCCCTGGCCAAGTTCCACCCGCATCATCAAGTAAGCGGTTTCGGCGGCGTTGGAATTCATCTGCCAGGCCTTGGCAAGGAAACCCTCGGCTTGCTCAAGGTGTTGTCTGAAACCTTCCCAGCCGGCTTCGGGAACCGTGTTGGCGTAACCTCCACCGCGTTCGCCCCAAGCAAACCGAATTTCCGTCCGGCCACGAAAACGGAACCCCCGCTCCGTGTGTTCCCAACCTGGTTCCAGGATGGGCAGGAGGTCCCTGATGACGTAGTCGGTCCAGGCTTTTCCGCGCCTGAATTCAACCCACTGGTTGGCGGCATTGAAGACTTCGTCCACGGGCGCGTTGGTATCGCGCGCCAGGTCTTGCAGTAACCGTCCTGCAACGCCTGCAAGGCCCACCGGCGCGCGTCCACGGCGGGCCGGCTTACTGGGAGCGGCCGTTGCGAGGGGTCATGCACGAGCGGCAAATCCACCGCTCGTTGCAGTTCCGTCTGGATCGTAACGTTGCTGGAATCGTGCGGCTGATTTGGCGGGATGGTTGATTCCTTCGGTTTGCAGCCCGGGTGAATCCAGGCAGCCACCACAACGCAGATGCAGACCAGAGAACTCCGGGATAGTTTGGCATTTCGGCGCATGTTCTTTGGTGACGATGACATCCTTTCGGGGGTGCGCCGGGTTTGTCGAGTCATATTTCGCCGACGTTCCATGGTCTGGTGGAAACAGCGGAAGGGGTTCAATGCGCTGGCCTGCAGCAAATCTGATTCCGGCCCGGAGCGGCACGCCGGGTGTGGTCACCCGGCCGGCAAACGCGCGACTTTGTGGGATTGCAGACCGGGTGCCCTCATCCGGCGGGAGTGACTGAACCTGAAGCCCGCGCGGAACCCCGGTGAATATGCTCACAGCGCCAGCAACAGCTTCTTGATTTCCTTCAAACGCGCCTTTGCTTCCTTCTTCGTCAAGCGCGGGAATTTACCGCCCAGCGTGATGAAGTCGTTGTTCCGCGTGAGCATCAATCTGTCCTCCTTCACCTCGATGACGGTCACGTTTTTTTCGCCGGCGAGCAGCTTTAGTTCAGTGACGGCCAGCAACAGCTCGACCGGTGGCGGCGGCGGACCGAAGCGGTCGCGCAATTCCATTTGGAAGGCCTCCAGCGCCGGCTTGTCCGTGGCCTGGGCCAACTTGCGGTAGATTTCGATGCGGTGTTGCGGTTCGGGAACGTAGCTGTGCGGGAGCGCGGCTGCGGCCGGGTCAGGTAGGGCCGGCTTGCCGGCCTGCCGGTTCACCGGGCTTTCCCGTTCCGTGTTTCGGAAACGGGCGACTGGAAAGTCGCCCGAACCGGCAGACAAGAATGTCTGCCCTACATCCGGAGCCACTTTGACCGAGGCGTGCATGTCCAGAAAATCTAGCCGCACCGCCACCTCGACACGCGGCTTCACTTTTTCGCCCTTGAGCGCCCCGACGCTCTGCTGGAGCAACTGACAGTAAAGCTCGAAGCCCACCGCCGTGATGTGGCCGCTTTGTTCTGCGCCGAGTAAATTGCCCGCGCCGCGAATCTCCAGGTCGCGCATGGCGATCTTGAAGCCGCTGCCCAGCGTCGAGTATTGCTTCATGGCGCTGATGCGTTTGCGAACGTCGGTCAACAGACGCGCGTGGCGTGGCAGCAGCAGATAAGCGTAGGCCTGGTGTTTGTAACGGCCGACCCGCCCGCGCAATTGATAGAGGTCGCTCAGGCCAAAGCGATCCGCGCGGTCAATGATGATCGTGTTGGCATTCGGAATATCGAGACCACTTTCGATGATCGTCGTCGAGAGCAGCACGTCGGCTTCGCCATTCACGAACTTCGTCATCACTTCCTCCAGGTCGTCGGCGTTCATCTGGCCGTGGCCCACGACGATGCGCGCGTCGGGGGCGAGTTGCTGGAGTTTCTGCTGCATCGTCTGAATCGTCATCACGCGGTTGTGCAGGAAGAAAACCTGACCGCCGCGAGCCAGTTCGCGGTGGATGGCGTCGCGGATGACGCGCTCGTCGTATTCAGTCACGATGGTCTCAACCGGCAGGCGATCATGCGGCGGCGTCTGGATGGTGCTCATGTCTCGTGCGCCGGTGAGCGCGAGGTAGAGCGTGCGCGGAATCGGCGTGGCGCTGAGTGTGAGCACATCCACCAGCGTGCGCAGGCGTTTGAATTTCTCCTTGTGCAACACGCCGAAGCGCTGCTCCTCGTCAATCACCACCAGACCGAGGTCTTTGAACACGATGTCCTCCTGAATCAGCCGGTGCGTGCCGATGACCAGGTCCACCGCGCCCGCCGCGAGGTCTTTGACCACCCCCTGTTGTTCGCGGCGCGTGCGGAAGCGCGAAAGCAATTCGATGCGGACGGGATAATCCGCCATGCGTTCGCGAAAATTGTTGAAGTGCTGTTGGGCCAGCACGGTCGTGGGAACCAGCACGGCGACCTGCTTGCCACCCATCACGGCCTTGAACGCGGCGCGGATGGCGACTTCCGTTTTTCCGAAGCCCACATCGCCACAAATCAGCCGGTCCATCGGCTTGGCGCGTTCCATGTCGGACTTCGTGTCGTTGATGGCTTTGAACTGGTCGGGCGTTTCCTCGTAAATGAATGAACTATCGAACTCGCGTTGCCAGGATACGTCGGGCGGAAAGGCGTGTCCCGGTTGCGATTCGCGCACGGCCTGGATTTGCAGCAACTCGGCGGCGACGTCGCGAACCGCGGCTTCGGTTTGTTCCACGGCCTTGCGCCAGCGCGAACCGCCGAGCGTGTTGAGCGGCGGACGCAGCTTCCCCGCGCCAACGTATTTGCTGACCAGATGCGCCTCGGTGACGGGGACGTAGAGTTTCGGCGGTTCGTTGCCGGTGTCGCTGGGGGCGTATTCGATGACGAGACACTCGGTTTCGTGATGCGTGATGCGTGATGCGTGATGGTCCCTCGTCGTCGCGGGTAGATTTTTTAATCCAAGGAAACGTCCGATCCCGTGTTGGAGATGCACCACAAGGTCGCCGGCTTCCAGATCTGCAAAATCAATTTCCAGCGCCGAACGCATGGCCGCCGCATGCGGGGATTTGAGCCGGCGCGGACGTTGCACACGATAGCGCCCGAAAATCTCCGCGTCCGTGACGACAACCAGTTTCGCGTCGTCGCAAAGGAAACCGCGAGCGAGCGTGCCGATATGGAGCGTAGGACAGGCGTCGCGCCTGTCTCCAATTTCTTTTTCCCAATCGGGAGAATCAGTTTTCCCACCATTTGCAGGCGAATCAGCAGCGGGTTTGCCTTTTGAAGATGGAGACAGGCGCGACGCCGGTCCTACGCCGAAGCCGTGCTCCGCCCAAATTTCCGCGAAGCGTTGCCGTTCACCGTCGTTGTTGCAGAAAACATGAACGGCATAGCCCTGTCGCAGCCAGCGATGCAGTTGAGCGAAGAATTCGCGGCGTTGGGCTTCGGCCACCTGCAGTTCGGGCGGACGTTCGCCGAGTGGGCGAAAGGCGTCGAGCGAGGTGAAGATTGGAGCGCCGGTCTCCGACCCGGCTTGTTGATTCATTCCTGACGAGATTCGCGCCGGATCGGAGAACGGCGCTCCGTTTACATCGCTCTCACGCAAATCGATCCGCGTCATTCCGCGCCGGTCGAGTTGAGTGAGAAAGTTTTCCCAAGCGACGAAGAACGGATCATCCGGCGGGATTTGTCGGGCGTAGTCGTCGGCGTGGACGGCGAGTTGTTCCGGTTCGCACAAAACAAAAATGGTTTCGCGCGGCAGGTAATCGAGCAGGGTGGCGAAAGGGCCGCGGCCTTCAGACCGCGTCACCGTGCGATTACTAGCGGGCGACGAAAGCCGGGCAGGCGGTTCTGGTTCGGACGTTGAAGCGGGCTGAAGCCCGCGCTCCACCGCACGTTTCAAAATCCCCAACTCGCCAGCCGGAGGCAGCGTTATGCTCGTGATCTCTCCACGCGAAATTTGTGTGAGTGGATCAAATTCGCGCAGTGATTCGAGTTCATTCCCAAAGAATTCCAATCGCACCGGCCAGGGACTCGTGGGCGGGAAGACATCGAGAATGCCGCCGCGCAGGGCGATCTCGGCCTTTTGGGTGACTTGCGCTTCAGGTTCGTAGCCTTGTTCTTCAAGCCATTCAATGAGGTCCAGCGGATTCACCCGGTCGCCACGCTGAAGGGTGCGCGTGCGTTGCGTCAGTTCGCCGGGCGGGAAGGTTCTTTGAAGCAGAGCGGTGACGTTGGTGACGATCAGTCTCGAGTCTGAAGTCTGAAGTCCAAAGTCGGAAACGAGCGCGACGAGGGTTTGCAGGCGGTCGCTGATGACGTCGGCGTGCGGGAGTCTGGCTTCGTGGGGCAGAACCTCCCAGGCAGGGTAGAAGAGCGGGGAGGATGGAGGATGGAGGATGGAGGATGGGACGGCGGTGGAAGGTGGACTCTGAATTGTAGATCCAACCCGCGCCCACGTTTCCAGATCCTGTTGAAAATATTCCTGCGTCTTGAGGTTGTCGGTGACGGCGACGATGGGGCGGTCGGGAAAAAGCTCGCGCAACAACGCCGCGAAGAATGGCTGTGCCGCCACCGGCACTCCCGAAACAGACAACGCGCCGCCCGACTCCAGTCGCCGGGCAAGGGATTGCACGGCGGGAGTTTCAGCGACCCGGGCGAACAGACGGCCTGCCGCCGGGACTTGGAAATCCTGCGCCAAGCGTGCGGACCATCGCAGCGACGGGTTCGGGCGTCAAGCACGCGCACGGCCTTGGTGCGACGGGAAGTGGTGCTCAACGACTTTAACTGTTGGTCACGGTGTCGTTGCTCCACGGGCCGTCTTAGTTTGCAACATGAATACTATTTCCGCGGCCCCACGTGGCCAACGACAAATATCCTACTGCGAGGCGGACACCCAGGCTTGGCGAAACACATATCGTCCTTTGTCGCTGACCGCTGTTGGCGTACTTGAGAGAAGGCCATCTATCCGGTCAACTTGGACCCAGGCTTTATTCACCATGATCAAGTTCCGTTTCCTGGTCGTTTGCTTTTTCACGTCCCATTCGCCGTCCAAGTTCAAATCAAAGAGTCCAAACACCTTCCCCTCGTCGTCCTCTGAAAACAAATACAGCACATAGGCGTCGTTTTCCATGTCTTTACGAACCACCGACACAGTGGTTGCCAGATTCACATCGATAGAGACCGTCTTGAGCAGATTGCTTTTGCCCTCGGTTCTGAAATGAGGATACCTCCGAGTGCCGACGAAAATCTCACATGACAAGTCATGCGGAAAGGTTTCCGAGCCGGTCACCTTCAGTGATTCTCGCTCGACCAACACCCGAGGTTTCAAGGTCTGCGCCAACATTGCCGAGGCAATCAACAGAATGCTGCCTCCCAAGGTTAAAAAAAGGTGTCTCGATTTCATACTCATTTTCCTTTTGGCTGGAGTTTCTCTTTTACCTTTTCGTGATCGTCGCAAATCTTGCAGTCCTCGTCATCATCTGGAGGATCAGCATAGCACTTCTCGCAGGCTCGTTTGAACCTGGCGATTATCGCAATCTTAGCGCAATCAGCGGCAGCCATGGCCGCTGCCGGGATTTCTCCACCCGGAACTATGTAGCCTAGAGCAGTCCAGATGGCCTCTCCAGTCGAAGACCAACTCAACCCGAGCGGATCAACCCGCCCGACTGGACCATTGCTGAGGAAGACGTAGAGGTTTGGTTCGTCCAATTCCATGTTCTGCACTGCCTGACGTAGCAGTCTGAAACCGAACTCCCCAATCGGATCCCGATTTAGCCAATCTCGGACAAAGCGGTCGTCAGGCCTCCGGCACGATGGGCGACGCTGTGGCGGTGTAGGCATACCTCGCTGGGCTCTGCGGCCATTTATGCCGCCAAGGTCCACTTTTCCGCGTTGTTGTAGTTGTATTCGCACGCCATTAAACCTTCAATCCATCGAACGCGCCGGCCTGAGATGCGCGCTAAATTCGCTCACACCTTTTGGCGGGACACTGTAACGAAGTGACGATCAATTCTCCCCATTCTTGGATTTACGGATTAGAGCTACGATAGCCAATGATAAAAGTGCTACCGCGATTGCAGTGAGGACCGATCTCCCAAGAAAGCTCTGCACTTGTTCGCGCCATGTCGTAAGAATGCCAAACACAATGCTGGCAAATGATATCAAGACAATCTTTGCTTCTGTTCGCATCATTGTTGGTCGTGTATTAGGGACAAGCATCCGCGCACAGTGATCCAACCACTGCCCAGAAAGCTGCACATCCCCCTACACCCGGTCCAGTTGTAGGGCACGTCAGTGCAGCACCCGCTGCTGCTGCCGCTGCGCACGCTGCCCGACATAGAACTCCAAGCGGGGGAGCAGGAGGGCCAAACGGATTACAACTCGGATTGTAGGGCCTGCCAGGACCAGTCCAGCCCGGGGGGAGCGAAACCAAGCCTAGCGGGTCAACTTGATCCACAGGGTTGTTATGCGCGTAGGAATACAGGTTCGCTCCGGCAGCGGCAGCGGCCTTGGCTGCCAGCATTTCGAGGACTTTCTGCACCGCGTCCCATTCGGTGACTTCACGCAGCACTTCAAACCCTGCTTCCCCCAAAGGGTCTCTGTTTAGACACCGCTGCAAGTTGGGCGCGTACCAGCGGTAGCCGTAGTAATACAGCCCGCTGTTGCCGTGCTGTTCCTTGCTTGAAAACCGATACACGTTTAGACCTGCCAGACTCCCGCCTCCACCGGCGAGATTTCCATACGCATCATACCGGTAGTTGGCGGCCATCGTCTGGCTGCTGTTCACCAGATACGTGATATTCCCA